>ENA-OPZD01000142-OPZD01000142.1-human-gut-metagenome-genome-assembly--contig:-NODE-142-length-24104-cov-4.373942_pt1 | contig 24104 bp, 21 predicted proteins | sample MGYA00242479_ERZ504495 | MGnify/ENA primary metagenome ERZ504495 (study PRJEB26092, sample SAMD00036286) | human gut metagenome | host: Homo sapiens | study: EMG produced TPA metagenomics assembly of... | reverse complement strand
CATGGCACCTGCCCTTTTCTCTTCGGACGACACACGGGTGTCGTCCATCCACATATGGAAATGATTTTACCCTAAGCGAGGCGGCACACACAGCAAAGCCGCGCCCTCGCCGTCAGCGGAGGCGCCTTGATCCAGTGATCATCTGCTTTGCGTGCCATGGGAGCACGGCGAAGGGATATTGTTAGGCCACGGCCCCCATGGAATCGGCCACGCGATCGACGAGCCCTTGGCGCGCCGCGGCGGCACAGGCAAGCGTGCCGTTCTTAACCGCCTCGACGCTCGTGGCGCCATGACCGATCATCACCACACCGCGAAGGCCCAAGAGCACCGCACCGCCCTTCGCATCACCACTCAGCTTGCGCTTGAGGCCACGCAAAACAGGCTTCATGAGAAGCGCGGCGACCTTCCCCCGAAACGAGGACATGAGGCCGCTCTTGAGCTCCTGCATCATGAACTTAGCCGCGCCCTCAATGGACTTAAGGGCGACATTGCCGGCAAAGCCATCGCAAACGACGACATCGAAATGCCCACTCGTGAGGTCAGTCCCCTCGCAGTTGCCCGCGAAGCCTTCGACGTTCTCGGCCATAAGGGGAAAACACGACTGCGTGAACGCGCTCCCTTTATGATCCTCGGTACCGTTGGAAAGGAGACCCACGCGCGGCCCATCGATACCCAACACACAGGACGCATACGCTGCGCCCATTTGAGCGAAACGAACGACATCCATGGGCTCAACATCAGGATTTGCCCCCATATCGCACAAGACGGTAAGGCCGCCGGCTCGATTGGGCAAGGCGTTGGTAAGGCAGGGTCGAATCGCCGAGCGCCTACCATCGAGCTCAACCTTAAAAGGGGTGACGTATGCCGTGCCGGCAGCAGTGACGGCACCCGTCGATCCTGCGGAGAAAAAGCCGTCCGCCTGCCCCTTTTTCACCGCACGACAACCAAGAACGATTGAGGACCTACGACGAGTCATGACTGCCTGTATGGGGTCATCCTCCATGGTGATGACCTCCGGCGCGACGAGAGCCTCCGCTCGATCATGCACAGAGCAGAACCCCGCAACAACCTCCTCGGGACCCGCAACGAGCACGTCGAGGTCCGCATCGGCCTCGAGCGCGGCCTCGATGCCGGCAAGCACAACCTCGGGCTTCTCGTCGCCTCCAACGGCATCAACACACACGCGAACCTTATCCATGTTGTTCCCCCCCGATAGAGAAATGGCCGACTCTAGGAGCCGGCCATAATGAACTCAACGTAACCGCCAGTCGAGTTTACTCGACGACGATGACCTCGCGGTCCTTATAGAAACCGCAGTTGCCGCAGACATGATGCGGGAGCTTCACAGCACCGCAACGAGGGCAGGTGGACTGGGAAGCAGCGTTGATCTTCATGTTCGTCGAACGACGAGAGTGCGTCTTGGCGCGACCCTTTTTTGCTTAGGTACTGGCATGTTGACCTTCCTTACAACTCATAACTGGCGGCGATTACGCGCAAGCAACGATAATAACAGAATTCACCGAGTTACACAAAACATCAAAAACGAATAGGTGACTAATCGAGCTTGAGATTCTTTAAGGCAGCGAAGGGATTCTCGTCCGATGCAACCCAGGCTTCTTGAGCGGCATCCGCGCAGCCACAGTCGCCCTCGTTCAGGTTTGCACCGCACGTGGGACACAGCCCTCGGCAATCCTCGCGGCACAAGACGACGAACGGCGTATCCATGACCACGGCATCAGAGATGGCATCGCCAAGATCGACGACTCGATCGGATCCGATGAGCTCAAAGCCATCTTCATAGCTGTCGGGATCCTCGGGCTCCTCGAACAGGTAGTATTCCTCGATCTCACCGGCGACCTCAAAGGATGCGGGCTCGAGACAGCGATCGCACGCGCCCGTCACCTCAGCTCGCACCATGCCAGTGACCAGGATACCGTCGCCCGCGTTCGTGAACACAACGTCAAACGACGCGCCATGCGGCAAGGCAAGGTCCTTGTCTCCCACCGAATAACTAGCGGCGTCGATATGACCGGCAAACGAATAGGACTCACCGGGATTCTCGAGCTTGTCCGACAAATCGACCATGACCGAACCAAGGCAGCTCATGTTACCAGCCCTGGTTCTGGTTCTGGGCAGCGCTGTCGTTTAGCTGCTGGCGGCAACGGGCGACCGTACCGGTGAGGGACTTAAGATTCTCCTCAAGGTGCGTGAACACCTGCTCAGCGTAATCTTCCGCAGCATAGCGGGTCTCGCGCTCGTACTGGTTGGCACGATCGCGGATGTCGTCCGCCTGCTGCTGGGCCAAACGCACAATCTCCTGCTCAGAGGCGATGGTGAGCGCCTGCTGCTGCGCATCGGCGATGATGGAATCAGCCTGAGCGGCGGCACTGGCGAGCAACTCCTCGCGCTCTTTAAGGATGCGACGGGATTTCTGCCACTCCTCGGGATAGCTCATGCGAATCTCATCGAGGATGTTGAAGAAGACATCGGTCTCGATAATCTTTTGCTGGGCGCCCTTGCCGAACGGAGGACGCGCTTCCTCGATGATGCCCTCGAGCTCATCGACAAGGCTCTCGATGCGCTCACCCGGGAGGTTCTCGACCGGCATGAAGGGCTCCTTTCTGCTGTTTCACTCTAACGCGTTATGGTACCACATATGCACGTTTCAACTATTGCGGCAGGTAGTTTATGAAAAACGCCCTTTCAGCGCACTGGCGACGCAGGGAGGAACGAACTCCGATACGTCCCCGCCAAACGAAGCGATCTGGCGCACGACCGAACTCGAAAGATAACCGTATTCAGGAGAGCTCATCACGAAAATGGACTCGAGGTCGGAATCGAGACGGTAATTGAGATCCGCCTGCTGCAGCTCATACTCGAAGTCGGTCATGGCACGCAGGCCCTTGACCACGGCACCGGCACCCACTTGAGCCGCGAAATCGACCAGGAGGCCCGTGAACGGCAGGACGTCCACGCCCTCAAGACCCTGCAAGGCGGTTCGCGCGAGCTCCACGCGTTCTGCAAGGGTGAAGGTGGTCCCCACCCCATTCTTGCCCAGGCTTTCGGCGACGGCGACCGTCACTTTGGGGCAGATCCTCAGGGCACGCCGCACGACATCGATGTGCCCGTACGTTATGGGGTCGAAGGTGCCGGGCACCAGCACGTGATGAATTGTGTTGGTCATGGGTTCCTCACTGGTATCTCAAGAGGTCGATACAGGTCTGGCCGTAGCGCTTTTCCCGAAGAGTGTCGAAGCCCTCAAGGACAAGCGCGGGAGTGGACGAGATCCTTTCAAAGAGCGCGATCGCCCCGTGTGCCAGCAAGCCACGGGAGGCGAGCGCGCTCACGAGGTTCTCCGCTGGGCTCGTGCCCAGTGCATAGGGCGGGTCGATGAGCACCACGTCGAAGGGAGCCCCGGGCATACGGCCACGTCGCGCTGCCGTAATCACGTCGCCGGCGACAACGCGCGCCCGCTCACGCTCGCATCCAGCTTGGCGAGATTGCGCTGCACGAGCGCCGATGCACCCCGATCGAGGTCGAAGAACGTCACATGAGACGCCCCGCGTGAGAGGAGTTCCAGCCCCAGGGCTCCGGACCCGGCAAAGGCATCGAGGACGCGGGAGCCCTCGACGCCCCCATCAAGGGCGCTTTCCAGCATTGAGGCGATAGCCTCGCGCACGCGATCGGTCGTGGGGCGGCTGATGTCACGCCCACGGGGCGACTCGATGGGCCGTCCGCGCCACTCTCCTCCGACGATTCTCATCCTCCACTGACCTCCTTGAAAACATCTCCGTATCGCGCAATGACCTCATGGCGCAACGGCATCGTCGCCTTAGCGGTAAGATCTCGCGAATACCGGAGGAGCTCCTCCGCGTCATCATGAGCGTACTCGACCAGATCGACATCGGCGTCTAAATCGACAAAACGAAGTGAGACCCCGCCGTGCTGCCTCAGGCCGAGGATCTCGCCCTCATGACGAAGACGCAAGTCCATCTCGGCAAGTTCGAAGCCGTCAGAAGTGCGAGCAAGCGCCTCGAGTCGTTCGAGCGCGGGCGACCGGACGCCGCGCTTTGACCGGACCTCCGTGAGCACCATGCAGTTGCCGGGAATAGGGCCACGGCCCACGCGACCGCGCAGCTGATGAAGCGTCGCCAAGCCGAACCGCTCCCCGTTCTCGACGATCATCATCGTGGCGTTCGGAACATCAACGCCCACTTCAACGACGGTCGTGGCAACGAGCACATCGATATCGCCCGATCGGAACGCATCGATGACCTCCTCTTTGCGGCGAGCGGGCATATGGCCATGGAGCATCTCCACACGCACATCTGGCAACAGCCTTCGCATGTTCTTGCATTCGGACTCAACATCATGCAGCGTCACTGCCTGACGGGCGCGCCCGTGTTCATCGATCTCAAGTCCGGGCACGTCCTCGAGTTCATCAGCACCCTCTTGCGGCGACACCATCGGACAGATCACATACGCTTGCCTGCCCCGCGCAAGGCTGTCGCGGAGCGCGCCGTACGCAAGATCGCGGCTGGAGCTCTCCAGCACCTGCGTGGATACGCCTGCCCCCGGGACGGGACGATGCCTGATGACACTCGTGTCCAAATCGCCGTACACCGAGAGCGCGAGGGTACGGGGAATAGGAGTTGCCGTCATCACCAGCAAATCTGCCCCAGGCCCCTTTGCCCTCAGCGTATTGCGTTGACCAACGCCGAACCGATGCTGCTCGTCTATGACGACAAGGCTGAGCCGTTTGAACGTCACGTCGTCCCCGAGCACCGCATGCGTGCCGAATAAAACCGTGATTCCCCTGACGCAGTCGGTCCAACAAAACCGATCTCTCATCGGCGGGCGTGGAGCCGGTAAGGAGGCCCCACGATATTCCAGCGCGCACCAAGATAGGTCCGCTCTTGACGGCATATTGACGAGCGAGGACGCTCGTGGGCGCCATGACGCACGCCTGGGTGCCCGAGTCGGCAACGGCTCCGAGCGCACAGCACGCAACGGCGGTCTTGCCCGTTCCCACATCGCCGAGCAAGAGCCGATTCATCACGCGATCGCCCCGCGCCATATCGTCCAAGATCTCGTTGACCGCCACGTCTTGCTCGCTCGAAAGCTCAAAGGGAAGCGCTGCGCGCACGGCCGCGACATGCTCGCCCACAAGATGCGGAATGGAGCGGACGCCCAAAAGGTTGGTATCGTTGCGCAGACGCAGGGCCAACTGTAAATAGAGCAGCTCATCGTAGGAAAACCTGCGACGAGCGAGGCCGACTTCCGGCACGATGCGAGGAAAATGGGCGCAGCGCACCGCGCGCGAGAGCGACATCAGGCGACGCCGCGCACGCAACCCAACGGGAACCGGATCGCAAAAGACGCCGACACGCTCCAAGGCCACCGATGTCAAGCGGCGCATCCAGGCTTGAGAGACGCCGTCGCAAACACGATGCACAGGGAGGATGGCACCCTGCGCGCCCCCGTCCTCAATCCGCTCGTACTGCGGCGACGTCATCTGCTTGAATCCATAGGCGAACTCGACTTTGCCGATAACCGCCACACGATCCCCCACCGCAAACTCCCGCGCGATCCAAGGTTGTTTGAAAAACGCGATCTTAAGGACGCCCGAGGCATCGACGAGGAACACCTCCGTCACGATCATACCGCGCTTGGAAGTGGGGCGGTTGGCGACGGAATCCACGGTGCCCACAATCGTGGAGACCTCACCGATCGGTGCCATCTCAATGGACAATGCATGAGTGAAATCGAGATACCTGAACGGAATATGTAGAAGGAGGTCCCCCACCCGCTCGATACCGAGCCTGCGAAGGGCCTCCTCTCTCGCACCCGAGACATATTTCAAACGTGAGATGTCCTCAGACACAGAACAGGTCCGTGCAAGACGGGCCGAGACCCGCGACACGGTGCAAACGTCTGCCATCTCCTATGAAGCCTACTCGATGGAGAAGATGATCGGATACAACGGCTGCTCGCCGCGATGGGCGTCGATCTCGAGGTCGGGTTGGGCCTCCTCAATGGCATCGATAATCTCTTGGAAGGCCTCGTCGTCAAGCTCCTCGCCGGCAAGGATGGTCAGGGCGTCGCCCTCTTCATCGTCCATCATACGGTTGATGCAATCGAGCGTGACCTGCTTGACGTCAGACCCGACGATGTCGATGGAATCGCAGATGATGCCCATGACGTCACCGTCTTGGATGGGCGTACCGTCAGATGCCTGGCTGTCGCGAACCGCGCGGGTGACCTCACCGTCTCGAACCTCGGACTTAGACTCGGTCATGGCCTCGACGACCTCCTCGACCGGAGCGTCGGGCATGACGGCGAACAGCGCAGAGAACGCCTGGGGAACGGTCTTGGTGGGAACGACGTAGACCTTCTTGTCCGCACACGCACTTGCAGCAGCTTCCGCCGCCATGCGGATGTTGCCGTTGTTAGGAAGGATGATGACCGCCTCGGCATTCACGCGCGCCACGGCATCAAGCAGATCCGCGGTGGAGGGGTTCATCGTCTGCCCACCGGAAACGACGACATCCACGCCGAGGGACTCGAGGATCTCCGCCTCGCCGGACCCGGCGGCGACGGCAACGAAGCCAAGGGGCTTTGCGGGCTCGGCGGCACCGTCCTGGTCGGCGTGAATCTTCGCCGTGCGTTCGGCGACCTCAAGGTCCATGTTATGGATGAAGACCTCGTAGATCTGGCCAAACTGGAGCATGTGCTCGAGCACGAGGTTCGGAGTGTTGGAATGGACATGGACCTTGTAGTCGGGATAGCACCCACCAGGAGCTCGCAATCGCCCATGGAGCCGAGGAACTTGAGAGCCTCATCCTCATCAAAGGGCTTCTCGGCCTTGAAGAGGAATTCGTTGCAATACCGGAACTCGGAGCCCTCCCAGTCGTCGTTCGCCTCGATCTTCACGCGATCGAGGGCGCCGGCGCGGGCGGAATCAGCATCGAAGGTCGCGGAAAAATCCTCGATTTTAGATGTACGCCCAAGGGCGGCGGCAACGAAATTCTCGAGGAAGATCGCGAAGCCGAACGCACCCGAGTCCACCACGCCGTTCTCCTTGAGCACGGGCAGCAGGTCAGGCGTACGGGCGACGGATTGATAGGCCTCGACCACCAGAGCATCGAGGGTCTCTTCAACGGACAGACGACGCTTCTCGCACTCGTCCGCCTTAGTGGAGACATCCCGCAGGACGGTCAGGATCGTGCCCTCAATAGGCTTGCGCACGGCCTGGAAGGCAACCTTGACGGCACGACGGAATGCGGAGGCGATGTCAGAAGCATCGACGGGCTCTCCGGCATCGTGTAGTCCCTCAGCGACACCGCGAAGAATCTGCGAAGTAATGACACCGGAATTGCCGCGGGCCCCCATCAGGGAGCCATGGGTGATGGCACCGGCGATGACCTCCATATCGGCGTCGACCGGAAGCGCCGCGAGCTCCTTAACGACAGATTGGAGCGTAAGGGACATATTGGTGCCCGTATCGCCGTCGGGCACGGGAAACACGTTGAGCTTATTGATCTCCTCGGCCTTGTCGGCGACAGCCGCGACCGCGATGGGAAAACAGGTGCGAATGGTCTTTGCAATCATCTCTACTGGTACTTTCGTCTCGTGAATGCAGGTCTGTGCGAACAATGCGCACCTTAGAGGCGGGATTTCATCCCGTCGATGTGGATGGCGATCTTGAGCTGGGCCGGATCGATCTGCGCGATCTCCGATAGAGTGAACGAGACCGAACTCGCGAGGTTCTCGCTGACGGAACGCATGTTGACTCCGGCCTCGATGACCACATGGAGGTCGACCGTGAGCCCATCCTCGGAGGCGGTGACCAACACACCCTTGCGCAGGCGTTGACCGGCAAGCAGACGCACGCTTTCGGCGCCTTGCAGCTGCTCGGCCATACCCACCACACCGTAGCAAGACATGGCGGCGTAGCCGGCGATATCGGCAATAACCTCGTTCGAGACGTTTCAAGGTCCCGGCGATCGGTTCAGTCATGGGATTCTCCTTCCGCACGCACTCCAAGAGAGGCGGTCTGAGCATTCATATCGGAATATTGTATATCTCTTCCCACCGCGTACGGTCGAAACATAATTACTGCAAGCGGGTGAACGACGATATTTGTACAGAGATGGAGTATGCCGATTGCCCCGAGCTACCCTCCATTCGCCGATTGGCGAAATCGAGTAGTTAGGCCGCATTTTTAGTGGGTAGTTTTGAAATAAGAGAGGCGCGCCCAATTGCTTCGGAATGGAAGGGAGTAACTATGAACGTCAACGTTCGGGAAGCAAGCTTGACACGGAGATCGGTGCTGGCGGCGGCGGGGCTCATTTCAGGCTCAATGCTTATTCCAGACACGCTCTACGCATCGGACGCTCCGCTTCCTTCGGCATCGAACAACTCCCGTCGTTTGGCTGTCGTTAAGGGTCATGCCAATCTGGCTAGGTCTGAACTTGAGGCCGTTATATTTGAGCAGGCAAAAAGGAAGGGATAAGTTAATTCAGTCGCTTAACGAAAGCATTGGTAATTCGAAAGCAGCCCGTGGACGCCCCTACTACGAGAATGTTTACGGCCCGGTAACCTATGCAAATAGTGGGTATCAATTTGTAGGTGGGCAACCCGCGAATGGATACAGTTTCTCTAATGGAGGCTCCATCTACGTCGAACTCACAGGAGGGCCATCAGTTGGAGTCTCATTTAGCTTCCCCTTGTCATTTGGCGGAGCTGTTGGGGTGTCAATGTCGTTTGCTCGCGCCGTAAGTTCACCTGGCATAATCGTTAATATCCCTGCTGGGGGACGAAAAAAGGTAAAAGCAAATATTGAATATGCATCAACACCATACACCACGTACTATATCGATGCCTATGGAAATAGAAGCGTCTACGCGCACCTGCACTCGTATCCTGAAGTCACTGGACGTGACTTCAAAGTAGTTAACGCGTAAATCATGTCACCTTCAGAAATGGAGCCCGGCATGAGAAAGCACGTTCTCCAAATCATCGTTGTAGCGCTCGTGGTATGTCTGACCATTGGAATGGTGTTGTATATTGGCGAAAAGCATGCCAGAAGTCAACTGTGCCACAGAATGGAAGAAGGCTTTGATATAACCGGAACATTTGCTTACGAATCCTCTTTGAGCCAATCCATATACTTCGAAAGAAGCGATAACACGGAATTCACAACATGGGCGGCTCGAACGGAAGAGGACAGCTATACAAAAGGTGTTACTTCAAATACTGGTGACCCGAACATATACCTGTTGACTAGCGACGACGGTGAACCTTATGCGACAGTCCATGTTGCATATACCAGCAATGAAGATGGGCTGATCTTCATATCGCTAGACGGTAGAACTTATATGCCGTACGAAAAGATTGCCAATTCCCGTATAACCTATAACAAATGACTCTGTTACGTGCAGGAGACTGTTTGATTGCCAAGTTGATGCGCACTCACAACTGGGCAATCCTTAGACGAAGACAAGGCATGGAGCAATGGATCGTGTATTAGAGATTGCACTCGTAAGTGCACCGATTAGGAGTCAGTCATTGCCGCTAAGATGCCATCGACCGGTTGCGGAGTCGTAATAGCGGCGCAGAATTTGTCCTATGTGAAGATTTCCCACATAAGACGCCTCCTATGGTATAGTTCATTGCTGTTTGTTCACGCGACCTCGAATCGGGTCGCCTAAGAAGGGTCACTGACATGTCCAAAGTTTGCGAAATCTGCGGTAAGCACCCTGTTGCTGGTCGCTCCATCAGCCACTCCCACCGCGTCTCCAATCGTAAGTTCCGTCCCAACATCCAGCGCGTCTACGTTGTCGTCAACGGCGTGCGTCGCAAGATGAACGTGTGCACCAGCTGCCTCAAGGCCCAGAAGGTGGCTCGCTCCTAAGCACTCCCCTCTTTGGACAAACGTTTGCTTGCAAGCATCAGGCGCTCCGGAATCCCGGGGCGCCTTTCTTTCTCACGAGAAGTCGCTTCCTCCTACGTCGCACCTTCCGTGCACATGGTGAAGTGCATCATACTATTTGAAGCGTTTCATTCATCACAATTCTGACACGTGCTCACCACAAATCTTGTCTTCCACCGCAATTGAAGCGTTTCATTCGACCGTTTACGGCTCAATTTCTACCATTCACGTTATTGGAACGCTTCATTACGCTACAGTACAAGTCGTTGGGTAAACCCGCTTCTCGTAAAGGAGAGAGCAGTATGGCGAAGAAACCTACCGTTGCCGCCGCCCCCGAAGTCGTAGATTCGATCGAATCCCTTGAGGCCAAGCTCGAGCTTATGCGCGAGGCCCAGGGGATTTTTGCTACCTACTCCCAGGAGCAGGTAGACAAGATCTTCTACGAGGCCGCGATGGCAGCCAACAAGGCCCGCATCCCGCTGGCCAAGATGGCCGTCGAGGAGACTGGCCGCGGTGTTCTCGAGGACAAGGTCATCAAGAACCACTACGCCGCCGAGTACATCTACAACGCGTACAAGGACACCAAGACCTGCGGCACCATCGAGCGTGACGATGCCTACGGCATCACCAAGATTGCCGAGCCCATCGGCATCGTGGGTGCGGTCATCCCCACCACCAACCCCACGTCCACCGCGATCTTCAAGTGCCTTATCTGCCTGAGACCCGCAACGCCATCATCATCTCCCCGCACCCGGCGGCCGCCAAGTGCACCATCGCCGCAGCCAAGCTCGTCCTGGAGGCCGCAGTCAAGGCCGGCGCGCCCGAGGGCATCATCGGCTGGGTCGACGTCCCCTCCATCGACCTTACCAATAAGGTCATGGCCGATGTCGACATCATCCTGGCCACCGGTGGCCCCGGTATGGTGAAGGCCGCCTACTCCTCCGGCAAGCCCGCCCTGGGCGTCGGCGCCGGCAACACCCCCGTCATCATCGACGACACCGCCGATATCAAGCTCGCCGTCAACTCCATCATTCACTCCAAGACCTTCGACAACGGCATGATCTGCGCTTCCGAGCAGTCCGTGACCGTTCTTGAGTCCATCTACAAGGATGTCAAGGACGAGTTCGCCCGTCGCGGCTGCTACTTCGTCAAGAAGGGCGCCGAGATGGAGGCCCTGCGTGGCGCCATGTTCAAGAACGGAGCGCTCGACCACCGCATCCCCGGCATGCCCGCCGCCAAGATCGCCGAGCTCGCCGGCATCGAGGTTCCCGCCAAGACCAAGATCCTGATCGCCGAGGTCACCTCCACCGACCCCGAGAAGGAGGAGTTCTCTCACGAGAAGCTCTCCCCCGTCCTCGCCATGTACAAGGCCAAGTCCTTCCAGGAGGCCGTCGACAAGGCCGAGCACCTCGTGCTCGCCGGTGGCCCCGGCCACACAGCCTCCCTCTACGTGCACCCTGCGCAGGCCGAGAAGATCGCCCTGTTCGAGGACACCATGAAGGCCTGCCGCATCGTCATCAACACCCCGTCCTCCCAGGGCGGCATCGGTGACCTGTACAACTTCGGCATGAAGCCGTCCCTCACGCTGGGCTGCGGCTCCTGGGTGGCAACTCCGTCTCCGAGAATGTTGGGGTGAAGCACTTGCTGAACGTCAAGACCGTGGCAGAGCGCCGCGAGAACATGCTGTGGTTCCGTGCTCCCGAGAAGGTGTACTTCAAGAAGGGCTCCACGCCGGTCGCGCTCGACGAGCTCGGCACCGTGATGGGCAAGAAGCGCGCCTTCATCGTCACCGACCAGTTCCTCTTCAAGAACGGCAACACCCGCGCCATCGAGGCCAAGCTCGACGAGATGGGCATCGCCCACGACTGCTTCTACGACGTCGAGCCCGACCCGTCCCTGCAGTGCGCACGCCGTGGTGCCGCCCAGATGGCGCTCTTCGAGCCGGACGTCATCATCGCCGTCGGCGGCGGCTCCGCCATGGACGCCGGCAAGATCATGTGGATGATGTACGAGCACCCCGAGTGCAACTTCGAGGATATGGCCATGGACTTCATGGATATCCGCAAGCGCGTCTTCACCTTCCCCAAGATGGGCGAGAAGGCATACTTCGTCGCCATCCCGACCTCCTCGGGCACCGGCTCCGAGTGCACCCCGTTCGCCATCATCACCGACAAGGACACCGGCATCAAGTGGCCGCTCGCCGACTACGCGCTGCTGCCGAACATGGCCATCGTCGACGTCGACAACGCCATGACCGCACCCCGCGGCCTCACTGCCGCTTCCGGCATCGACGTCATGACTCACGCCATCGAGTCCTACGTCTCCATCATGGCCTCCGACTACACCAAGGGTCTCTCCATGAAGGCGGCCAAGCTCGTCTTCGAGAACCTGCCCTCCAGCTTCGAGAACGGTGCCAAGGACCCGCACGCCCGCGAGGAGATGCACAACGCTTCCTGCATGGCCGGCATGGCCTTCGCGAACGCCTTCCTGGGCCTCAACCACTCCATGGCCCACAAGCTCGGCGCCTTCCATCACCTGCCCCACGGCATCGCCAACGCCGTCATCCTGACCCGCGTCATGCGCTACAACGCCGCCGAGTCCCCGGTGAAGATGGGCACCTTCTCCCAGTACCCCTACCCCAACGCGCTCGCAGCATACGCCGAGATGGCCCGCTACTGCGGCGTCGAGGGCAAGGACGATGCCGAGGTCTTTGAGAACTTCGTTGCCAAGCTCGAGGAGCTCAAGGATTTCATCGGCGTCAAGAAGACCATCGCCGACTACGGCGTCGACGAGGCCTACTTCCTCGAGACCCTCGACGATATGGTCGAGCAGGCGTTCAACGACCAGTGCACCGGCGCCAACCCGCGCTACCCGCTCATGAGCGAAATCAAGGAGCTCTACCTTGACGCCTTCTACGGTCGCGAGCCCCAGGACTACGCCGTCCTGTAGACCCGTCCGTTACCCGCCCGATTTACGCCGCTCGCGCCATTCTCGGCCGAGCGCGCCCCGGGCGTTCTACGATGGTGCAAGACCTATGAGAAAGGACGGTAGCGCCATGATTCTTCCCGAGTCCAAGACCGTGCTCGTCGAGCACTCCAACAAGAAGGTCTACGACCTCGGCGACAAGATCGCCAAGGTGTTCAACGCCAACAAGCCCGCATCCGATGTGTTCAACGAGGCCTTGAACCTCGCCCGCATCTCCGAGTCTGGCATCCGCACCCCCAAGCCTCTCGAAGTTTCCGAGGTCGAGGGTACCGGTTGGGCGCTGCTCACCAAGAAGGTCTCCGGTGTCACGCTTGCCGACAAGATGGCCGCCGAGCCCTCCAAGTTCTACGAGTATCTGGAGCAGTTCGTCGATCTTCAGGTCGAGATCCACGCCAACCGCTCCCCGCTGCTCAACCGCCAGCGCGACAAGTACGCCCGCATGATCAACGGCCTTCCCCACATCAACGCCACCACGCGCTACAACCTCATGGAGCGTCTCGATGGCATGAAGAAGGAGTTCCAGATCTGCCATGGCGACTTCAATCCCAGCAACGTTATCGTCGCTGAGGACGGTCAGCTCTATGTCTGCGACTGGGCCCATGCCACCCAGGGCTCTCCTGCAGCCGATGCCGCTATGACCTACCTGCTCTTCGCGCTCACCGACAAGCAGCAGGCCGATGCCTACCTCGAGCTCTACTGTGATCGCGCCGATGTGCCCATGCAGGTCGTCCGCCAGTGGATGTCCATCGTTGCCGCAGCCGAGCTCTCTCGCAAGCGCACCGATGTCAATGACGAGTTCCTCATGAGCTGGATCGACGTTGTGGATTACCAGGGCTAAAGCCCAACCACCTTCGCATACAGCGTCAAACCAAGGGTCTCCGAGCTTGCTCGGGGACCCTTTTGCCTATGTCGATGTCGACGGAACCAACCCAAAAACGTCATCCAACGTCAGCGGATGAGGTAGGCGGCTATAAGGCCCTCGTGGCAGATGATGCGAGCCCCTGCGTGAAGAACATTTGATATTCCAATATCCTCAAGGAGCTGTACACGACGATGGTCCAGTGTCCACTCCATCCCCTCTTCCGAGACGCTCGCAGAGGGGCTCAGAGGCACGAATGAAAACGTAGAGCCCTCGCATTCGTCTAAAGCCCAAGAATCTCCCGCCTTGAGCAAGCGAGCGGAATACGCGTCTTCTATCCAAGCGATAGGCGCTTTCCACCTGGCAACACAGCCAAGAGCCGCGAGCGCGTGATCAGTCCGGCCACCAGACAGGCACGTGCAGAGAATGGGGGCGTAACCCCAACGACACTCCACAGCGCGAAGGGCGAGGGACAAGTCGGTATAGTCCTTATACGGGTCATACCGTTCGACTTCGCCAACCAGGCTTTCCGCGCCTGACAAAGCCGCCTGTACTTGATCTCGTCCAAACGAGGACACCGAGTCGGCATCGCCGCAAAACAGGTCGCAGGGGACATGAGCTGAGATGAGGGAATCGAGGCCACGGTCGACAGCGACGACGTGCGCGCATGACTGCGCGAGACTTGTCAGCATTTCAGCCCCTGTTGCCTCCGGAGAACCGCCAACAATCAGCGTGTACGGAAACAAGTCATCAATGACCTTCGACGCAAACCGTACTCCCATTGAACACCCCACCGACGGCGCCCAAAGGGCGACAAAACGGCATATTATGCAACCCATCATTTCCTTAACGCTCTTACGGCGTCTGTCAAGGAAGATTTTACCTGTTTCATCCAGAGGTCGAATCGCGCCAGTGACGGTATTTTTGTCCACTTTATGATGAGCAAGTGGTACGGTAAGAATGTCGATGGTTCCACATACGCCGCAGTGTGTGGACGAACGCAGAGCCATCTGCGTCCTCACCTACAGATTTGCGTATGCCGAGAGCCCGAGACGTTTTCGTTGGTCCACGGCAGAACGCCGCATATACGATGGAGAGGTTCAGATGGCTGCAACATCGACACCCTCGAAAACCAAATCCAATGCCACCAACAAGGCACGCCCCTCGCGCACCAAGGACGACCGACCCTCCCTCATGCTCACGAGCGACGACATTTTTCTCTTCTCGAACGGTACGTGGCAACGCGCTTGGGAGAAAATGGGTGCGCACAGGGATATCCAGGATGGCGTGGAAGGCTGGCTGTTCCGCGTATGGGCACCGCAGGTCGCAAGCGTACATCTCGTAGGCGATTTCAATGGCTGGGACCCCCTCTCAACGCCACTCACCCGCGCCGACAACAGCGACATCTGGGAGGTCTTCGTTCCCGGTCTCCAACCCGGCGACCTCTACAAATATGCCATCGAGACCGACGAGGGCGAACTCCTGTGGAAGGCCGACCCTTTCGGGTTCCTTGCAGAAACCTGCCCCGGAACGGCTTCTAAGCTCTGGGACATCTCCGGCTACGCCTGGAAGGACACTACTTGGCTGCGCCGCCGCTCGGAGCGCGACATCATGAAGAGCCCCCTCAACATCTACGAGGTGCATCTGGGCAGTTGGAAGCGCCACGGAAACGAACCTCAAGGAGAGCCTCGCGAAGATGGCACCTGGCCTGGTCCCGGCGATCCGTTCCCCGCTCAACGAGGCACCTATTACACGTATGACGACCTCTCCGATGAGCTTGTAGCGTACGTCTCCAAGATGGGCTACACGCATATCGAGGTCATGCCCCTCATGGAGCACCCCTTTGACGGCTCATGGGGTTATCAAGCCACCGGGTACTATGCCGCCACCTCACGCTACGGCACACCACAACAGCTGATGCACTTCGTCGACGCCTGCCACAAGGCGGGCATCGGTGTCATTCTTGATTGGGTGCCGGGCGGTTTCTGCGCAAACGCCGAAGTCTTGCGACGTTTAACGGCCACATGCTCTTTGAACGTGAGGTCCACCCTAATTGGGGAACCCACAAGTTCGATTTCGGCCGCCCCGAGGTGCGCAGTTTCCTCGTGTCGAACGTCCTGTTCTGGATCGAACAGTTCCATGTCGACGGCATCCGCATGGATGGCGTCTCGAGCATGCTCTACCTCAACTTCGGCGTCGACAACCCTGCAGATAAGAAGTTCAACAAGTACGGCACCGAAGAGGACCTCGATGCATCGGCGTTCATCCGCCAGGTGAATTGCGCGGTGGGACGCGAGTTCCCCGATGTCATGATGATCGCCGAAGAGTCCACCGCATGGCCCCTCGTCACGTACCCCGCCGAAGACGGAGGATTGGGATTCCACCTCAAATGGGATATGGGGTGGATGAACGATACCCTTCACTACATGCAGTGCGACTTCCCTTGGCGTCCGGGAAACCACAGCCTGCTCACGTTCTCCATCATGTACGCCTTCTCCGAGAACTTCGTACTGCCCCTTTCCCACGACGAGGTGGTAAACGGAAAATGTTCGTTGATAGGCCGCATGCCTGGTGACGACTGGCGCCGCTTCGCGGGCCTGCGTACGCTTGCCTTCTATCAGATGACCCATCCCGGTGCCAAGCTCAACTTCATGGGCAACGAGATCGGCCAACAAATCGAATGGCGCTACTACGAGGCCATCGAATGGTTCCTCGCTAAGGACTTCGACGCTACTCACGGCGCTCAGCAGCGCTTTATCGAGGCTCTCAACCACCTGTACACGTCGCAGCGTGGCCTATGGCAGAACGCCTACAGTGAGCAGGGCTTCGAATGGATCGATGCTGACAACTCGGATCAATCCATCGTGAGCTTCGTCCGCCACGGTGACAAACCCGCCGACGACCTGCTCGTGCTCATCAATTTCGACCCTGCCTCCTATGAGGCGTATCGCGTCGGCACCCCGCGCGAAGGCGATTGGGAGCTCGTGTTCAACACCGACGACCCCGCATACGGCGGTTCCGGATTCCCGGTCATCGAGATGGCATCGTCCAAGCCCGAGCCCTGGAACATGCGCGACACGTCGATTGAGATCGGCGTCCCCGGCCTTGCCGGATTGGTGTACCGACGCCGCCGCACCTCTTCCTACAAACCACCCAAACCACTAAAGGTTACGTCCAAAAGTACAAAGAAACAAACACGCGGAACTAAAAAGCCGGCGTCATCGCGTGCGAAGATCATCAAATAACCCGACTAGAAGCCTACGCGAATAGCCTTCCACGCGCAGGGTCGACTGCGCGGAATGGATACCCGTACCCAACCCGAACCCGAAAGGAAACCATGGATAAGATCTACCAAAGCAAAGAAGAATTCGCCGAGCAGTATCGCCAGCATGTGCGCGCTCTTTCTGGCAAGGAATTTGAGGACACGAGCGATATCGACCGGTTCACCGCTCTCGCCAAGATGATCGCAGGCGATTCGCGCGTCATCGCCGCCCAGACCGACGAGCGCAATCGCATAGAGGGGAAGAAGCGCGTCTATTATTTCTCGATCGAGTTCCTCATCGGCCGCCTTCTCGACAACTACCTGCTCAACCTTGGCATCCGCGACCTCGTCGCCGAGGCGATCGCTGACATGGGCGGCGACCTCGATGAGATCGAGCGCCAGGAACCCGACCCGGCGCTCGGCAACGGCGCCTCGGCCGTCTCGCCGCCTGCTCCTCGACTCCATGGCACACGAGGGCATCGCGGCTACGGTAACGGCATGCGCTACCGCTACGGCCTGTTCAAGCAGGAGATCGTTGACGGACGCCAGGTGGAAGTCGCCGATGAGTGGCTCTCCAAGGGCTATCCATGGGAGGTCAAGCGCCCGGACAAGGCGGTTCGCATCGGCTTTGGCGGGCACGTCGTCTCTCGTCAAGAAGGTGACCGTCTGATCTATTCCGTTGAGGACACCCAGGACGTCCTTGCCGTCCCCTACGACCATCCCGATCGTCGGCTACGGCGGAAAGACGGTGAACAAACTGCGCTGCTGGAGCGCAGAGCCCATCGACGTGCACTTCGATCTTGAAGCCTTCACGCCGGCGATTACACGGGTGCCGACCGCGACCGCGCCAACGCCGAGGCAATTTCCGCCATTTTGTACCCCAATGATGCCGGTGAGCACGGCCGCCTACTTCGCCTCAAGCAGGAGTACCTGTTTGTCGCGGCTGGTATCCGCACGCTTCTCGACACCTTTGAGCGCGAGCATGGTGACGCTTGGGATGAACTGCCCCGCTACGTCGCCATCCACACCAACGACACGCACCCCGCCATGTGCGGCCCCGAACTCATGCGCATCCTCATGGATGAAAAGGGCCTCAGCTGGGATGAGGCATGGGATATCGTGACCAGCACGGTGTCCTACACCAACCACACGATCCTTCCCGAGGCACTTGAAAAGTGGCCCATCTCCACGTTCTCCGTTCTACTGCCGCGCGTCTACCAGATCATCGATGAGATCAATCGTCGTTGGCGCGAAGGTTTTGACATGTCTCAGCCTGAAAGCGCAGAGCGCCTGCGTGCCACCGCCGTCCTGTGGGACGGAGAGGTGCGTATGGCCAACCTTTCGGTCATCTGCAGCCACTCGGTCAACGGCGTGGCGAAGATCCACACCGATATCCTCAAGGCGAGCACGCTCAAGGATTTTGCCGCCCTCAAGCCCGCGATATTCAACAACAAGACCAATGGTATCTGCCACCGCCGCTTCTTCGCCGAAGCAAACCCCACCTACGCGAAACTCGTCAGCGAGGCGATCGGCGATGCCTGGCTCGATGACGCCTCCGAACTTGAAAAGCTCACCGACTTCGAAGGTGATGCCTCCTTCCTCGAGCGCGTCGGCGCCTCCAAGCGCGCGAACAAGATTCGTCTCGCGGAGTACGTCAAACGCGAGTGCGGGCTCGTCATTGACCCGAACACCATCTTCGATGTCCAGGTCAAGCGCTTCCATGCATACAAGCGCCAGCTGTTGAACATCATGAAGGTGATGGATCTCTATAACCGCCGTCTGGCGGATCCCAATTTCAAGATCCAACCCACCACCTTCATCTTCTCCGGTAAGGCGGCGTCGAGCTACACCTTCGCCAAGGAGGTCATCCGCCTCATCAACGGGGTCGCCAACGTGGTGAACAACGATCCCCGCGTCAACGACATCATGAAAGTCTGCTTCATCCCCAACTTCCGTGTATCCAACGCTCAGTTGATCTACCCTGCCGCCGAGATCTCCGAGCAGATTTCCACTGCGGGCAAGGAGGCCTCGGGCACCTCGAACATGAAGCTCATGATGAACGGCGCCATCACCCTCGGGACCATGGACGGCGCCAATATCGAGATCGTCGATCTCGCCGGGCGCGAGAACGAGGCGATCTTTGGACTCACCACACCCGAGGTCGAGGAGCTGCGCGCCTCCGGTCAATACTTCGCCTGGGACATCGTCAACTCCGATCGCGCCCGCCTGGGACGCATCATCGACCAGTTCGTCGACGGCACCTTCGCGGGCCTCTCGGGCAACTTCGAGAGCATCCATCACGAGCTCATGTTCAACAACGACTACGACCTGGTGCTCAAGGACTTCCACTCCTACGTGGATACTTGGGAGGCCCTCACCGCTACGTATCCCAATGCGCAGGATTGGAACAGGAGAGCCCTGCACAATACTGCGATGTCCGGCTGGTTCTCGTCCGATCGCACCATTCGCGAGTATCGTGACGAGATCTGGCACGCGTAAAGGAGGCAGGTCGCACCGGAACGCAGCCGGAATTCCAGGAATGCAACGGTGGCGGCGAGCACGGGAAAGCTGCCACCGGTCCCGATTTCCCGCTTAGACATCTATACATCCCATCGGACTTTAAGGGAGAAATTGATGGCAAGCAAAGAATGCATCGCGATGCTCCTCGCAGGAGGACAGGGCAGCAGGTTGATGGCGCTCACCTCGAAGATCGCCAAGCCTGCCGTCAGCTTCGGTGGCAAGTTCCGCATTATCGACTTCTCTTTGTCGAACTGCGCCAACTCTGGCATCGACACCGTCGGCGTCCTCACGCAGTATCGCCCCTATCAGCTGCATGAGTATGTGGGATCCGGGCGCGCATGGGATCTGGCGGAACATGGAGCGGGCGTTTCGATCCTGCCCCCCTACGCCACCCAGGACGGCGGTGCGTGGTACGCTGGAACAGCAGACGCGATCACGCAGAACCTCGACTACATCAAGGGTCATGACCCCAAGTACGTGCTTATCCTCTCAGGCGACCACCTGTATCGCATGGACTACCGCAAGATGCTCGAGAGCCATATCGAGCATGGCGCCGACCTCACCGTCTCGGTCAAGCCCGTCCCGTGGGAGGAGGCCAGTCGCTTCGGCATCATCACCGCCAACCCGGACGATGGGCGCATCGAGAAGTTCACTGAGAAGCCCGAGGTGCCCGACTCGAACCTCGCCTCCATGGGCATCTACATCTTCTCGGCGGACGTTCTGATGAAGGCCCTCGAGGAGGACGCCGTCGATCAGCGCTCCAGCCATGACTTTGGTAACGACATCATCCCGAAGCTGCTCGGCGAAGGCAAGCGCCTGTACACCTATGAGTTCCACGGATTCTGGAAAGACGTCGGCACGATCGCGAGCTTCCACGAGACCTCGATGGACCTGCTGGGCGAGAACCCCGAGTTCGACCTATTCGACAAGACCTTCCCGGTCATGAGCAACGACTCCACTCGTCCGCCGCACTTCATCGGCCCCGACGGCCGCGTGGACGACTGCCTCGTTTCGAACGGATGCCGCGTCTACGGCACCGCGCGCCACTCGATCCTTTCCACCGACTGCATCGTCGGCGAGCGCGCCATCGTCGAAGACTCGGTGCTGCTGCCCGGCGCGTCGTGAAGGACGGAGCACATGTGGTGCGTGCCATCTTGGGCGAGAACGCCATCGTGGAAGAGGCGTCAAGCTCGGAAGCGTCGACATGACTAAGGACACCGCCGTCGTGGAAACGACGTCGTCAATCGGAAGGGGGAATGATCCGATGATCAACCGTAAGGCCATCGGCTATATCACTGCCAACTATACAAGCAAGCAGCACAGCGCCCTGCTCGAGAGCCGCCCGCTCGCATCCGTCCCGTTCATGGGCCGCTATCGTCTTATCGACTTCCCGCTCTCCAACATGATGAACGCGGGCATCCGCACCGTGGGCGTCGTGTTGCCCGGCAACTACCGCAGCCTCGTCGACCACCTTGGAAGCGGTCGCGAGTGGGAGCTCGATCGCAAGAAAGGCGGCTTGTTCCTGCTGCAGGGCAGCGCCTACGGCACCGCAAAGAAGGGCATTCGCTTCCTTCTGCGCGACATCAACACCAACAAGATGCTGTTCCAGCGTGCCTCCGAGCCCTATGTGGTCATGAGTGCCACGAACATCGTCTTCAACATGGATCTCTCCGATGTCATCGACGCTCATGAGCGTAGCGGCTCGGGCGTGACCATGATCTATAAGAAGGCGGATCGCCAGATCGGTGATGTCATGAAGCTAGATATCGACGACAACGGCCGCGTGACCGACCTCGGCTCTGGCTGCGCCTACGACGAGAACGAGTTCCTCGACTGCTTCATCATCAACCGCGACCTGCTGCTGCAGATCTGCGAGGAGTATGAGACGCTCGACTACCTCGACCTGTTCGACGCCATCCGTCCGGACTTCGGCCGTATCGACGTGTGCACCTATGAGTTCAAGGGCCTCGCCGTCGGCATGTTCAACGAGGAGACGTACTACCGTCGCAGCATGGAGATGCTCAACCCCGACGTCATGCACCAGTTGTTCACCCACAGCCGTCCGGTCATGACCAAGGCACACGACACCCCGCCGGCAAAGTACAGCTCCGGATCAAACGCCACGAACTCCTTCATCTCCGCCGGTTGTCGCATCGACGGCACCGTGCGTGGCTCCACCCTCTCCCGCGACGTCGTGGTGGAGAGTGGTGCCTACGTGGCCAACTCGATCATCATGCAGGGTTGCGTCATCAAACGCGGCGCCCGCGTGGAGAACGCGATCGTGGACAAGAACAACGTCATCGAGGCGGGTACCGTCATAACCGGCACGCCCGACAACGTCCTGGTGGTTCCCAAGGTCGCACTCGTAAATTAACAACCCCGCAAAACGCGCAACACGCGCAATGCGCACAGAAGCGCTACCATGGATACGCCGCCTTGAGGATTCACCCCCGGGCGGCGTATCCGCACAGGCGCCTTTGACCCCGCGCCAGCACACATCAAGGAGATTGGTTACCCCATGTCCGATACCACCCCATCCAAGCTGCACATCGCCTTCGCCAGCGCCGAGGCCGCGCCCTTCGTGAAGACGGGCGGTCTAGGCGATGTCGCGGGCTCCCTGCCCCATGCCCTCAAGGCCGCCGGCGCCGACGTCGTCGTCTTCGTCCCAAGTACGACACGATCGCCCAGGAATACAAGGACCGCATGGAGCACCTGTGCGATTTCTACGTGCCCTTGGGATGGCGCAACGAGTACTGTGGCCTCGAACGCCTCAACCATGAAGGCGTCGACTACTTGTTCGTCGACAACGAGCGCTATTTCAGCCGCGGCTACCCCTACGGCTTCTTTGACGACGGAGAGCGCTTTGCCTACTTCTCCAAGGCGATCGTCGAGGCGCTGCAATACCTTCCGCACACACTCGACAACTTCACCTGCGACGTGCTGCACTGCAACGACTGGCATACCGCCATGGCTCCCGTGTTCCTGCGCGAGTTCTACCAGGCGCTGCCCCTGTACCAGAACGTAAAGACCGTCTTCTCCATCCACAATATCGCTTTCCAGGGCCAGTACAGCGCCAAGGTCCTGAACGACATCCTCGGCCTCGCACACATCCCCGCCGCCGCCTTCCAGCTCACCTGCGGGCCGGACGCGGTCAACTACATGCAGGGTGCGCTCAACTACACCGACGCCATCACCACGGTCTCCCCCACCTACGCCGAGGAGATCAAGACTCCTGATTTCGGCGAGCACCTCGACGGCATCCTGCGCCGCCGCGCCCCCATCCTGCAGGGCATTGTCAACGGTATCGACACCACCGCCTTCGATCCCACGACCGATCCGCGCATCGCCGCGAACTACTCCGTTCAGGACCGTGCCGGCAAGGCGGAGTGCAAGGCACGCCTGCAGCAGGAGCTCGGCCTTGAGGTACGCGACGACCGTCCGCTCATGGTCATGGTCACGCGTCTCACGCGCCAGAAGGGCATGGACCTCGTAACCTACGCTCTCGATCGTGTCCTCTCTGGCGGCGTCCAGGTCGCGGTTCTGGGCACCGGCGACACCGAGTACGAGAACGCCCTGCGCTATTTTGAGGGCAAGTACCCCGGCACTATGGCGGCGCGCATCCAATTCGACCCCGCGCTCTCGCAGCGCATGTACGCCGGAGCCGACCTCTTCCTCATGCCGTCGCTGTTCGAGCCCTGTGGCTTATCGCAGATGATCGCCATGCGCTACGGCACGCTTCCCATCGTGCGCGAGACGGGTGGCCTCAAAGACACGGTCATCCCGTACAACCAGTACACCGGGGAGGGCACCGGCTTCTCGTTTACCCACTTCAACGGTGACGAAATGGCTGACACCGTCTTCCGCGCCGCCCGCCTGTTCTGGGATAACCGTGATGCCTTCAACGGCTTGGTCGAAAACGCCATGAAGGCGGACTTTAGTTGGAAACGCTCCGCCGACGCCTACATCGCCCTCTATCACAACCTGCATCCCGAGATCCCGGTGCCGCAGCCACAGTCCGAAGTTGTCGAAAAGCCCAAGCAGGAGCTCTCCCCAGCCGTCGAGACCGATGCTGAACCCAAGACGGAACTGAAGAAGGAGTCTGCCGAGAAACCCGCTCCGGCGGAGAAAGCCACCACGCGCAAGGCCGCCGCTAAGCCGGCCGCGTCCAAGACCGCCACGACCAAGTCCACAGCGACCAAGAAGACCACGACGACCAAGGCCGCTGCTGGCAAAGCGAGCGCCGCCGCCAAGACGACCACCCCCGCAAAGGCACCGGCGACCAAGACCCCGACTGCCAAGGCGACCGCCGCTGCAAAGACGACGGCAAGCACCAAGACGGCCGAAACGAAGGCACCTGTCGCCAAAGCAGCAGCTGCCAAGACTGCCAAGACGAAGGCAGCAACCCCCGAGACCGCTTCGACAAAGGCGACAGCAGCAAAGCACGCCACCTCGAAGGCCAGCGCCACCACATCCGCGGCCCCAAAGGTCGCTGCGACCAAGACGGCGGCCAAGTCGGCTGCGGCAGCCCCTGCGGCCAAGCCTGC
>ENA-OPZD01000141-OPZD01000141.1-human-gut-metagenome-genome-assembly--contig:-NODE-141-length-24215-cov-4.662363_pt1 | contig 24215 bp, 19 predicted proteins | sample MGYA00242479_ERZ504495 | MGnify/ENA primary metagenome ERZ504495 (study PRJEB26092, sample SAMD00036286) | human gut metagenome | host: Homo sapiens | study: EMG produced TPA metagenomics assembly of... | reverse complement strand
CCCGCACATACCCGAATAAAGCCCGGATGCCGTGATGGCATCCGGGCATTGGATGTAAGGGTGCGCCATGGGGGATTCGAACCCTCGACCATCGGATTAGAAGTCCGGTGCTCTATCCAGCTGAGCTAATGGCGCGTTGTGCGTGGACGATTATAGATGAAAGTGACCCGCCGCGCGATCGACACGATGAGCGACGCCGTCGCGCCGAGTCGGGTTACCGGTAGCCCGTGAGCGTCGGCGTGCTCATGAACGTAAGGTCTTCCTGGTCGCCAGCGGCAGTCGTCACCTCATACGTGCAGACGATCGACTCCCCCGCGCGCAGATCGGGCCGCGACGCATGGAACACCTGAATCCCCTTGTGCTCGGTCTCGACGAACTGGGCACCATTTGAAGCCTCGAACGAGGAGATCCTGCCACCCGTCGGCGCGTAAATCAGCAACTCGGGATACAGGTTGTCGCGGTCGAATCCCTCAAGATACCCCGAAATGTAGTCACCTGCCGACTCGATGATCCCGGGCGTCGCAGTGTTGCGATACGTGGTCTTCACGCCATACGTGCGCGAACCGTCGGCGTTCTCGCGGGTCGACGTGATCTCGTTCTCGATATCGATGTACCAGCCCATCTTCGAGCCGATCCAAAGCGAGAAGTACGTGCCGACGGCAGGCGAGCTTGGGTCGGTGAGAACGTCGCCAGAGCAACCCAGCGCGGAAAGCGCCTCCTGCTCATCGGTATCGGAAAGCCAAAACATGACGGAACGGTTCTCCATGCCCTTGCGCATGAGCTCAACAAACTTGAGCAGCGTATCGGAATTGAGACCCGAGAAGAACTGCTCGAAGGCGAGGTCCGCTGCCTCGGCAAACAGGCGTCGGCGACGTCGCCGTTACCCGACATCGAGGTTTCCTTGGACAGATAGTTCCAATACAGGTCGTGCTGCAGCACCTTGGTAGCATTGGTCCCGTCGACGACCGTGCCATCGGAGAGGGTGATGGGCCCGGCGATGGCCAGCAGGTCCTGCACGACGGCAGGGGTCACAGAGATGACGCCGTCGACGTGCACGCCGGTCTTCTCCTCGTACGCGGTGGCCCAAATGTCCGCCACGCGGGTGAAGTCGGGATCCATGCCGGCATCTCGCGCGACGTTCATGAAGCCACCGAACAGGGAGATCTCCTGCTCGCTCACCCCAAGCTCGGGCGAGGTCGCCTCCGCCATCACGTCATACACCTTTGAGAACTCATCGAGCTCGATCTTACCGCCCTGCAGGCGGAGCGTGCCCATGGAGCCGGGGAAACCACCGGAGGCACGCATCTCGGCCGAGTTCTGCGCGGTGATGAGGTACGTGCGATCGCCCTCGGCGCCAAAAATCGCGCCCGCCAACGGCGCGAGATCCGCGGCGTTCTGAACCAAGTCGTTCATCTCGGTGAGCTTCTCGCGCACGGGCGTGACGGTGCTTTCCAGCTTGGCGATGTGGAACGCGGGAAGCGAGCTCACCGTATCCGTGCATGTCTGGACGGCATCCGCGGCATCACCGATCGTGGCGAACAGCTGCGTGACCGCGGAGACATCGATGGTCTTATCAGCGGAGATGAGGCCCGAGGGAGGATTGGCGGCAAGCGCCTCGGTCACCGGCACGAGCGCATCGGAGGCGACGTCGTCCAGCGAGCCGATGATTGCGCGAACGGAGGAGACGTCCTGGCCGTAAACCGGGACCAGCGAGGCGACGGTCCACAGCGGCGAGGAGAGTGAGTCGCGCATCTCGCCCGCAATACGTGCGACTTCCTGAGCGGCATTGGCGGCAGAAGCGTAATCCTGCGCGGCGACGGCATCGCTCATGCCGCTCACGCCCTGCATGGCCTCAGATGCCTGGGCTTTGAGGTCCTTTGCGGAAAAGAGCGCGGCGGCGCCCACTCCGGCAATGGCGACTACAAGCGCGACGAGAACGCCCACGACAACGAACGGAGCCTTCGAGCGCTTTCGAGGGGACTTGCCGGCCGAACGCGAGCTGGGCGCAACGCCATAGGCGGACTCGTAAGGAGCCCCATAAGGCGAGTCGGCAGTCCCATACGAATCGGCGGCACCATACGAATCGGCGGCGCCATACGAGCCCGCTCGCCCCATATGAGCCCGCAGCGCCATATCCTCCACGTCCGTCGGAGGAGGAAGGATAGCGGAAGGCCCCACGGCTGCGCCAAAATCCTCTTCGCGCCCATACGAGCCGGGCGCATTACCCGACGGCTTGAAGTGCCGACCACTCGAACCATTGCCCATGTCAGCCATCCTGACAAACCTCCAGAGAGTATCAACGACAAGAGCTTACACCTGAGCGCATTTTACCTGAACGTGCACATGGTCCCGTGACCCCCAGCGAATCTCTACTAAACTGTCTCCTAATGACCCGCCCCATTCGCATCAGTGCGGACGATAGGACCCGACAAGCTATTTGGGAGCACATCGCATGGAACACAAACGCCCGGACATCTCAATCGTCGTCCCGTGTTACAACGAGGAGGAAAGCCTCCCCCTCTTCTTGCGTGAACTTGAACGCGTTGCGGAGCAGATGCGCCAAGCCGACGACCTCACCTTTGAGGTCGTCCTCATCGATGACGGGTCGACCGACGGCACCTTGGCGACCATGAAGCGCGAGGCGCAGTGTCTCCCGGCGCATTTCACTGTGCGCTGGGCATCCTTCTCCCGCAATTTTGGAAAAGAGGCGGCGCTCTATGCGGGGCTCTCGCACGCCACGGGCGAGCTGGTCGCAACCATGGACGCCGACATGCAGGACCCCCCATCCCTGCTCCCCGAAATGTATCGGATCATCACCACCGAGGACGTCGACAACGTGGCGACCCGCCGCACCACGCGCGAGGGCGAACCGCCCATCCGCTCGCTGTTCGCGCGGATGTTCTACAAGCTGATCAACAAGATATCCAAGGCGGATATCGTCGATGGGGCGCGCGACTTCAGGCTCATGAAGCGCCCGATGGTGGATGCGATCCTGTCCATGCGCGAATACAACCGCTTTTCCAAGGGCATCTACGGATGGGTCGGCTTCAAGACCCGATGGCTGCCGTACGTCAACGTCAACCGCGTCGCCGGCGAGACCAAGTGGAGCTTCTTCTCGCTGCTCCTCTATTCGATCGACGGCATCGTCGCGTTCTCCACCGTACCGCTCTCCATAGCCTCGGTCGTGGGCACGCTCCTATGCATCGTCGCCTTCTTCGCGTTGATCTTCATCATCGCTCCGCGCCCTGCTCTTTGGCGACCCCGTCGACGGGTGGCCGTCCCTCGCCTCCATCATCATCTTCATTGGGGGCATCCAGCTGCTATGCCTGGGAATCATGGGGCAATACCTGGCAAAAACATACCTTGAGACCAAGCATCGCCCGCTCTACATCGTGAGGGAGTCCAACCTTGATGAATAGCCATGCAGCATCCCCAACCGCCGCAGGCGCCACTATGCCGCCAAGATCACGCACGCGACTTCCCAAGCCACCATGCCATGCACCGGAGCGCCCTCAACGCGCCAGATCGGCGCTGTTTGGGTGGCGTGCGCAGCCCTGCCCGTGTTGCTGTTGCTCGCCCTCTCCGCATGGGGCGGCATCTACCCCCTTGGCCCCGAGTCCTTCCTCACCGAGGACCTCAAGTACCAATACATCGACTTCTTCACGTGGTTCCGCCATGTGCTCACGGGCGAGGCGAACATCTTCTACTCCTTCGCGCAGGGCATGGGATCCAACACCTGGGGACTGTACAGCTACTATCTAGCGAGCCCCTTCAACTTCATCATCCTGCTGTTTGACGAGGCGCACCTCACCTTGGCGATCTACGTGATCGTCGCCCTCAAGCTCGCGTGCATGAACACCGCGATGGCCTGGTATCTCCGTCGCCGCTTCACCCTGCAGCGCACCTGGGCGCTCGCGCTCGCCCTGTGCTACACCTGGTCCACTTGGACCGCGACCAACCTGCGCAATCCCCTGTGGCTCGACGCGTTGATCCTGCTGCCGCTCATGGCATGGAGCTGCCGGCAGCTGCTGCGCACGGGACGCTTTATCGGGCTTTCGCTCCTCGTGGCAGCCGATGTCATCACCTGCTGGTACATGGCCTACATCACGCTGCTCTTTTGCTGCCTGTTCGTGCTGTTCGAGCTCGCCGTCATGATATATGACGATGAGGTGCGCCCCGCGCGCTCGTGGATCGCGGGGCGGGCGGTGAGATTCACCGTGGCGATTCTTTTGGGGCTCGGCCTCTCCGCGTGGACGTTCGTCCCCACCGTACTTGCCATGATGGGCGGCGGCGCAAAAACCGCCGTTGGCATGTTCCAGACGTATCCGACGGCCCTCATCAGGGGATTTCTTCCCTTTGCATGGAATATCGACCACGCACCCCAGTTTTATACGGGCCTGATCCCCCTTGTGTTGGCGATCTCCATGCTGTTTGAGAAGCGCATCGACAAGAGGCTTCGCGCGCTGACGCTCGTGTTCGCCGGGTTCCTCGTCGTGAGCTCGGTGCTAGGGCCGCTCATGTACGTCTGGTGCGGCTTCCGCCAGCCCAACGGGTTCTACTGCCGCATCGCTTTCCTGTTGAGCTTTTTGGAGATTTGGGCAGCGGCGTTCCTTCTCATGAGACGGGCCGCTTGCCGCGCCGAAGGTTCGAACACCCGCACCGTCTCGTGGACCGAGGCGGGCGGGCGGTCAGCATGCGCCGCCCCCATCGCGCGCAAGCTCGCACCGTTTGGTGCGCTCGTGCTCGTCCTCGCGGACCTCGGCTTCAACGCCCACGTGTGCTGGAACCAGCTCTACATCAACTACCCGCAAGACACGCATGACACGTATGTCAACGATGCCGACACGCAGGTACGCGAGCTCAAGCAACTCGACGCGGACGCCTTCTACCGGGTCGATAAGACATACAACCGTGCCGGCGCCGCGTTCAACGAGGGCATATCGCACGGATTCAACCAGCTGTCGACGTACTCCTCGGCAAACAACCCCCAGGCCGTCGCGTTTCTCAACTCGCTGGGCTACAGCTCCGAAGGGGAGTTCTCGAGCGTCTACGCCGCCCCCAACCTCGTCATGGACAGCCTGCTGGGCGTGCGGTATATAGGAACGTGGAGCAAACCGGTCGCATCGACTGAGACGACGCTGCCCCATTCGAATGTCACCTCGCCCGTGTATTACAATCCCCACGCGCTCTCGCTGGGCTATCCGTGCGCGAATGGTACAGACAGCGAGTCGACGCTCCAGGGCGACGACCCCTTTGAGCGCCAAAACGCCCTGTTCGCGGAACTGACGGGAATCGACAGGCCGCTGTACACGCAGCTCCAGGGTGTCGAGCAGGCAAGATCGGATGCGAGCATCACCTGGGCCGTCGAGCTGCCCGCTCACACCATCGGGTACACCTACGCACAAACCGGCGTTGAGTCCGACTGGTCCCAAAGCGTCGGCCTGATCATTGGCGACGAGATGATCAGCAGCGAGGCGACGCGCTTCTCGCACAACGTTCGCGCCTTTGGGGAGTCCGGCGACGAAAGCACCCAGCATGAAATCAGCATGGTGCAGGGCTCTCCTGACACCCGGATTCCCCCCAAGAGCCAATGCCTGTTCTATGCGCTGAACATCGACGTGTTTGAGGAGGGCATTGAGCAGCTGCAATCGCGACAGTTTGTCCCTGACGTGTTTGAAGACGGGCGTGTCGAGGGCACATACAACGTGGAAAAGCAGACCGTTCTTGTGCTGTCCATCCCGTACGACAAAGGCTGGAGCGCAACAATCGACGGCAAGGAGGTCGCACTCTCCCCTGCCTTTGGCGGCGGAATGTCGCAAATCCAGGTTCCCGAAGGCTCTCACCGTATTGAGATGCGCTTCCAGTCGCCCGGCTTTACAGTCGGGTGCGCGGTGAGCATTGCCGCACTGGCGGCATGTCTTGTCGTGGTAAGGGTGCAGAAGCGAGGTGGGCAGACCCGTTAACGTCTGCCCGTCAGCTTAAACCGCGCACGCTTGGCGACGCCACATGCGCCGAGCGTGCGCAGCGACAGCCAGAATTCACGGGCGGCGTATGCGGCATGCGCCAATGACGACGTGACGCGAGCGTCAAGCCCAAGCGTCTCGCAGAACAAGCGCTTGTGCTTTGGGGAGATCTTAACGCTCGATAGCACTATGTCTTTATCCATGGCGGAGAACATGGATCGCATGCCTTCCAGCACGACCGGGTTGTCAGCGCCGTCGTCGTACATAGCGCCGTCTAGATATCTGAATCCCCGGATATAGTGGGACTCGATAATCGCACTGTCGCGCACGCCGATTCGCTGCATGCAGCCGAGCATGTCGAGCCAACGATCAAACGGGAGGCGAATCGCCGCATTGGTTGCATGGTTGCGGGTTGAGCCGGGCAGGTCGGCTCGATAGCAGTAGTAGGCATTATTTAAATAGACGATCGACTCGGCCTGACATAACGTGTCGATGAGAAACGGGTTGTCCGCCCATCCAGCTCCGGGATATTCAGGAAAACGAATGTGATGCTCGCGGAGGAAATCTAGCCTATATATGGCTGACCATATCGCAGGATGATGCTCTATAAGCACTGGATGCTCCGACAGGGCGAAGGGACCAAAAGACGCCCCCATGCGCACCGTCAGCGGACACCTTGTGCGCGTTTGCTCAGAGTCCGATCGGTCCCAATCATTGATGTTCCACCAAGGGGTCTTGATGACATCGATCGCCCCATCATATGTGCTGGCAAAGGAAAGCATGTCGGCATACATGCCCGGTTCAATCCAGTCGTCGGGCTCCACGATGGCGAGCCACTCCCCGTGAGCCTCGTCCATGCCACGGTTGCACCCGGCACCGTATCCAGCGTTTTCCTTGTCGATGATACGAATGCGATCATCCAGGGCGGCGTGCTTTGCAACAATTGCAAGCGAGTCGTCGGTGCTTCCGTCATTGATGCAGATGATCTCAAGATTGCTATATGCCTGTTCTCTAATGCTGCTTAAGCACTGATCGAGATACTTCTCGGCGTTGTAAATCGGCACAATGACCGAGACGAGTTGATTGGCTTGAGTCGCTTGCATCTTTCCGCCTCCGCATCGAGCGAACATACTGTCCAATTAGTCTCATTATGATAAAACGAGCACCGCCCAAATACTCGAACTATTTGAGAGTCTCGCACCCAACTGAATCAGGGATCTCCACATATTCTTTACTTCGCTGGCGCTTTTGGCGAAGACTGATTAGCGAGCTCCAGTCGACTCAATTCGTTCTAGATGTCCATGGACCAGCATCGATAAAGAGCGATTACCAACGCCGTTTGCATCACATCGAGAAGCCCGATGTTCAACCATATATCCATAAAAGGCGACCCACGCCTCTCAAAGGGAACTGGGTCGCCTCAAGCAATTTAACGGATACCCCGAATCGCGCGAATAATACTTTTACCAAGCTCTCGACGAGCTGATCCCAACGGCGCGATAGGGTCAACAATCTTACGAAGAGGACTTCTGGGGGATAGGGCAGGCTCATGTATGAGGTAATCAGGTAGGCGGCCAGAACGATTACCTGCAATCGAATGCTGGAGAAGGGACTCATAAAATGGCGTCTCGCGTGCGTAGCGCCAATAGAGCTCACCACGATCACATCCCGCCAGCTTCCAAGGTTTCTCGAAACCAGCGTAGTGAACGATCTTTTCGTTGGAACGGGACTCAATGAACGCATCAAACATGTAGGCTGGAGCAAAGGTAAAAACCTTATTGATACGGCCAAAGCAGTCGATCATGACGTTCCAGCTGTAATCGAGATATACGACCTCTCCCTCACAATGCGCGTTCAAGACGTCCTGATCGTTGTAGATGAATCGGTCGTCGGAGGCGAACTCAAGCCATTCCTCCATCGTGTGACGCGAGCGCATGGCCCTCGTGTTCAAGACGAGGACTCCGGCCTGGAAATAGCTATAGGGGTCTTTCATGCCAAGGATCTCCTTGGCATAGGCGAGGCGATCGCCACGCTTCATATTAACGTTGGCGACAAAATCGATATCGTGCGCGGCGGCCAGCAGCGAATCGCCCAGATCGGTAGCGAAGAGCTCGGAGACATCCCCCCTGATGATCAAGTCGGAATCGAGATACAGAACCTTGTCGTAATACGGCAGCAGATCTTGAATCAAGAAGCGATAATACGTCTCGACGCTGATGTGCGGGTTATTCGTCGTGAGGTTATATTTCTCGATAACCTGCGAGACATCACAGAAGCCAAGGTTGACGTTGTCGTAACTTGAGAAGAATTCGCGCATGATCGCCTGGTTCGCACCGGAGATGTCACGATGCAAGACGGTGATATCGTAGCGATAGTTGTTCGAGGCGTTCGACAGCATCGAGTAAATTGTCGTAGTGAGCATCGGCACGTAGTTGTTATCCGATGCGAAGACCACGGGAACGATCTGGCGAAGGTCGTCGAGGCGCACGGGCATCTTGAGTCCCGGTTTATAATCAGGCTCCTGGAAATGGACACACTGCAGGCGTTTAATCGACAATTCCGGATGCATGCGCTGTTGATGGAGCAGGTAGATGTTGAGAAGCCGCTCAGACAGATGGCCAGGGGTGCGGACGCCCTCACGGCTGTACTTGCTCATATCGGTGGTGTTCACGAATTCTTCGAGAAGCGGGAAGAGCCACTCGCAATAAGCGCGGAAGATATCGCGCCTCATGATAAACATGTTGCAGAAACAGCCCGTATGACCGGAGAGGAACGCGCGGGCGTCCTGGGAGTACTCGGGGTGACGCCTTACCAGTATGTCGACGACACGGTCGAGATCTTCGACGTAGAGATGGTCGGCGGCATCATACTGGGAACGCAGCGTCGCTTCGGGACCCATGTAGGAACGAATATCTTGGACCACCGTGGTCGCGATGTCGACACCCTCGAGCGCCTTGTAGATCGACGCGTCATCCAATGGTACTTTGCCTGGGAAACCTGGTCGATGCGGCCATCCATGATCTCGCCATACGAATTCTGCTCATGGAGCTCGGGGGAGAAATCGAAGTAGCGACGGTAATGGCAGAAACCGATATAGGGTGCATCGATGTTCTTCCACGCCCAATACTGAGTCGTGAGCTCGCAATACATGGAATTGAGCGTGGAGATGTTCTCACCCTCGTCATCATGCAGAGCCCAATCGTAGCGCATGTCGCGCATGGAGCAACCGACCTGTACCGGCTGCAGGACTTTACTATCGAAAAGGTCGACGCGCTTATGGGTGGAAACAAAGATGCGAACGTCTTGTTCATCGAAAGTGCGTAGCCTGGTGCGACGGCGCAAATCGTCGATATGCCCATGGGCGGCGTTGTAAAACGCCTGATACCGGCGTGAATGCGCCGCCTCGTTGCCCGCAAGCTCCCGAGCGGCCTCGTACCACTCGAGGAACGACGCGCCCTCGTCCAGGGACTCATCCGCCTCCCATGCGGAGTACGCAGCATCGCGGGCGAGACGCATCAACTGGACAGCGCAAGCGATATACGAGGAGCGGACGCCAGCCGCACGCGCCGCTTCGACCTTATCGCAGTCCGCGACACGATTCGACCAGTCATTGAACAGCAAGTCGAAAAGCTTCCAACGAGCACCATCGGAGCATTCCTTGGCAACGGTCGTGCCCATACGCTCCGCATGATTTTTGATTGCGCAGACGGAGGACCAGAACTCATGAGCATCCTCGGCAAAGTCCTCGATAGAAAGCGAGGAGCCCGAATTGACCCCGCGGCCATAGTTGTAGAGCAGTCCAACGATATCGTTCCGCGTGACCGAACGGGTCGCCATGGCAAGCGTTACGAAGCTCTCATACGCATCCTCGGCACGGCCCAAATCAGCCCCGGTCATGGAATCGAACGCGCGCTTCAACAGCGGCGTCGCAAATGCACGTTGTGTGAAACGCCAATCCTGTCGATAACCTCCCGCGCCCGGAGAGAAGACGGCGCGCATGATGCCCTCACCAGTCAACTCCTCGAGAGGCGCGTTAATATAGCTCTCGAACTGACTGGCCTCGGAAGTCCCTACGCCGCAGTCCTCCACCTTGATACCAAAATGCAGCAAATCAACAGGATTCGCCCGAAGGGCGGAATCCAGCTTCGTAAGAAAGCCAGGAAGGAATTCATCATCTGAATCAAGAAACACGGTGTAGTCGCCAGTAGCAAGCTCAACACCCTCAGCGCGCGTGCGGTGCAGCCCGCGGTTGTCGGCGCGATTGACAGCGATCACACGGGCATCACTAGAAGCGATCCGATTCAGAAGCATGCAGGTATCATCGGTGCTACCGTCGTTGATAACGATGAGCTCGATATCGCGGAAATCCTGAGACAAAACACTCTTAACGCAGGCATCCAAATAGCAAGCGTTGTTATACGAGGGGATGCAAACAGAAAAACGTGGCACAAAAGCCTCCCATTACTGACATTGTTACTTAAATAATACCTTCCAGAAGGCGAGCTCAACGAATCTTCTTGACTAGACGGCAGAGCACGTGATGCAGCAATGTCTCCGATTCATCGCCCTCAGCCTTTGATTGAGGAAAAAACTCTGCCTTAAGCTCTTGCTCACGAAGCCCAAGATCGCGAATATGGCCCGCCGCAACATCGCGATACTCTTGATACAGCCGATACGCCGCGTCCGATGTCGCAGTGACACCAGCTACCTCAACCGCATGCTCTGCCCATGCATACCACGCGAGAAACCGTCTGTTGTCACCTGGAACACCCCCAGCATCCCAGACGGCGTACGCCTCATCGCGAACGAGTCTCATAACTTGCGCCGCTGTGGGAACGACCCCGAAAGCGCTGGACGCCTGCTCGAAGACCTCCTGAGAAAGGACAGGGTCGTCGCGAACGTCCCACTGGGCAAAAAGGAGCTCTCCTAGACGGCTAGAGAACCCGTCCGCCGCATCGAGCGCCACACGAGCGAGAAGCGGATCGCACTGTCCTTCAAGCTGCTCGGCGAGTTGGCGGGAGACCCGGGACACCAGGCCAAAGGAGGCGGCGACCCGCGACCACAATGGCAACGAGAACGATTTGCCCCCGGTCGCCCCGGTGCCATAGTTATAACGGTAGCCCTTGATGTCGTTCGCGATCACTGGGCGGCTGGTGTGCAAAGCTATTGCGAAGTGCTCGAGGCCGTCCTCTGCGAAACCAATGCGCTCATAGGGAAGAGATTCAAAAGCCCGTTTCACGGTGGACGCGGCAAAAACGCGCTGCGTGACACGCCAATCAAGCTGATACCCACCCTCGAGCGTATACGCGAGCGAAAGGATATCGGTACGGTCTGCGACGTGCAGCCGGGCGTTCGCCTGCGATTCCATGTCAGTGACCTCAGCGGCATCGATCGCAAAAGACGCAACGATTTCCATACCGAAATGAAGGTAATCAGAATTCGTCCGAGCCAGGCGCTCGTCCAGCGCCGTCAACGTCCCCGGCAGCAACTTGTCATCAGAGTCGAGAAACAAGATGTAGTCACCGCGAGCGCGCTCGACGGCTGCAGCTCGGGCGCAATGAGTCCCTTGGTTTTCTGACAACATGACAGGCACCACGCGCCGGTCATGGACAGAAGCGTCCATCAAGATGGACTCAGTCGCATCGATGCTGCCGTCGTTGGCGACCACGACTTCGAAATCCTCGAAATCCTGAGAAAACAAGCTTGAAAGGCAGTCGGAGAGATAGTCCCCGTCGTTGTATGAGCTATGCAGATAGAGAATCGGGGCACGAAAACCCTCCAGGCTGAACGACTTCATAAAGATGAAGAACGAGATGATGACATCGCCATTGTACTAGACCGCTGACAATTGACAGATGCGCGGTGAACCACTGCGCCTCTCCGCACATGAACCGAATAGAGTAATCGAGCGTCGACTCAGAGGAGCCATGGAATTCATCAACCGACTCATGCAGCCACCCCTACCAGCTGATCATTTCAAGCGCACATTCATCGACTCAAACAAGATACCCGGATGAACATGGATCTCGCATCGAAAAAGCGTGCAGCGATTGCCGGCACGCATTGAGCGGCCAACGAAACCAAAGCGCGGTTTGAATTTGAAAAACACGACGCCCAATACGTGAACCTCGAAATTGCGACGTTGCAGGCGTTCCTCGAGCTCGGGAGAGATCCTTGTAAATGAGCACGAGCGAGGACCTCGGTGAGTCGAAATTCGCACGGAAACTCAAAGTCGTCAACACGGGATGCGAAACCTTTCGCTGCGTGGCCTCCTACCCATCGAGACACTAAAGCAACGCAGGGTCTACATGGATAAGGTCGAGCCCTGTCACAATCTAGCCTACGCGAGCAACGGGCTGTAGCAGTTTCGCTCCGACCGCATGCAAACAGCATCCCGGCGAGAAAAGGACGGACGAGAAGGTGGCCGCCTCATCGCGATCGACTTCGTCGCGCTCCGCATCGAATCCACGCGCGGGCACTACCCCGCGGCTCTCACCGACCCATGCTGTGCAGACGCCGACCACCACATCCAACTCGCACCCTTCATCAAACTTCGCCATGAAGGACATCGCTATCACCACGGACTTCTCGACCAGATCGCGGCAAACGACACGCTGACGGATCATATCGAAATCACGGACGGCGAGACGGGCCTATCGAAGCCTGCGCTCACAAGCTGAGATATCTACCTCTCGTGCAAACGTCATTCCGCACTCATCGCGAACATCTTGGGCATCCCAGGATCTTACGCATGCGCAGCGAGTTATGCACATTATCCGAACACGATGCGCTATCTGGCGGAAACCTGCCGTTATCCGGATCATCCCATCGAAGACAGAGAGCTCGAGATCGATGTCACCGCCATAGTGGCAACCAGCATTGAGCAGCGCAACCATCCCGTCGTACCAGAGGCGATCCTCAACCCAACCGACGTTTGGCTGGGCGCGATCAAGGAGCCCTGCCGCTAAGCAAAGAGCGGGCGGGCCGATCGACCCGCCCGCATCCCCTTTCACGCGGATCGCGATGTCATCCGCGTGAAACCGCAAAGGCAGCAGGATCACGCAACAGCTCGAGCATAAGAGCCCAGTCACCAGGCTCGAATCTAGATTCATCGAGCTCCCCGTTTTCAAAGGGGATTCGGAACTCATCGGCCCAACGCTCGGCAAATTCTAGATGGTGCGCTGCGAAAATACGGTCGTAATTCCACCGATATGTACTGAACTGCTGTCCAAAGAGGTCACAGAGGAAGGCAGCAGATCGAGCGGGATCGGCACGACAGAACTCCAGAGCGCACGCGAATTCACCGCAAACCTCGAACACCTTGTTGTCCGACTTCACCGAGGATTCGACACGGTCAACGCGGTAGTGTAGATACGCTGCATCGACAAGGCGCACACGCCGTGCGGCCATCCAGGAGCGCAGCGTAAACGAGGTGTCCTGAAACGATGCCCCCGGCGTCTCGATAAAGCTGATGCCGTTCTCCTCGAGCATCGAGCGCTTGTAGATTGCCGCCCAGATCGAGGGCACCGTCCGCAGAATCTGGGGATAGCGGCGGGGATCAATGACGCATCCGTGTGGAAACGATGCAAACGGGAACGAACGGACATCAGCACCGTCGTATTCAAAGTAATCAGCCTTCACAATATCGAGCATCCCGAACCGAGAGCGCGCGACGAGCTCCTCGAATGCATCGGGAGAGACGAAGTCATCCGACTCGACGATACCGATGTAATGGCCGCGCGCGGCGCGCATTCCACAGTTCATCGACGCCCCATAGCCCGAGTTCCTTTTGTCTATAATCTGGAATCGGTCGTCGCGTGCGGCATACCGCTGAGCAATCTCGAGTGAAGAATCGGTCGACCCATCGTTTATGCAGATGAATTCGATATCCTTCAGCGTCTGCGCTTCAAGACTATCGAGGCATTTCGGCAAATAACGTTCGACATTATAGATGGGCACAAGAACTGATACGCGTGGCTTTTTCATCTTTCACCTAACCATTGCGTTCAAAACGGGCACAAAGCCCGTTGGCGACATTCTTAACAGCGACCAGAAGAAGCCCGAACATCACAGAGACCAGGACGACGACCGGGGGCCTGACGCCAAGATCCCATATAACGCTATGGGGCACATAGACATCAAGCATGTTGATGACGAGCATATGGATCAGGTATACGTACAGCGTGACGGAGGAAAGCAAGCGAAAGCCTGCGCTGCGGAATACACCGCGTTTCTGGAACCACGGCTCGGCGCCCTTCAGCAGCCCGAAGACCGCGCAGGAATAGCAGGCGCAGAACACGTGCTGGATATTCAGGTAGAAGTTGTCAAAGTCTGCAAATTCGCCCGAAGCAACCGTATGGCCGATATTGGTCTTCAAGGTCATGCCGACCATGATGGCAAGCGACCCAACGATGACGAGAGCCGAGACGCCACGTGCCCTCCTATCGATCTCGACATGATGTTGGACGTAATACCCAAGTAGATAGAAGAAGATGGGTCCTGTAAGATACGGAATGGCAAAGAGACTCAGCAACGCATGCGTCGGCGCGAACCGGTTGATCAACGGAATGACGGCTGTCGAGACGAAGCTGAGCGCGAGCAGATAGCGGAGGAGCTGCTTATTCCGCGCGGCGTAAGATAACAGCGGGGTCACTAGATAGAGCCCTATAATCGAATAGATGAACCAATAGACATCGCAGATCTGATTCGTCAGCAGCTCACTTACGAAGTCCGAGACACTTGGCTCGCGAGCCGAAAGGCCGAATGCGCCCGGCGCGCAGCAGGAAAGCACGTAATAGAGCAAGCTGAACCCCACCAGTGGAACGACCACACGCTTCAGACGCTTTTCAAAAATGTCTTCGTGTCGTAACTTCTCGCGATAGCTGAGCAGATTCGCGCCGCTCATCATGAAGAAGACAGGAACGGCAAAACTGAACAGCGACTGGACGATAACGGACAGGAACCACAGAAGGTTGCCCTCGTTCAAAAAGACAACGGTTGAGCAGTGGAGATAGACCACCGCCATACAGGATAAGATGCTCAGCACATCCATATAGATTGTTCGACGCGCCATCATGCTCTCCAGACTCGAGGCGTCCCAATAACTCGGCGGGCCGATCGTCGAGGCGATTGTCCCGCGCGTATCATCACATCAGCTCGTACAGCTTGTTCTCCCCATCATCGAGCACGAGCTTGAAATGCTGATCCGACGGATCAATTTTATCGAAGGTGGTCCAATGCACGAAGGGATACAGGGTATAGGGAGACCACAACGTATGCTCCTGGAACGGTTTGAAATTCGAAGTGCCCATCACAAGGACATAGCGCGCACCAGTGCGCGCAACCGCTTCCTGGACGCAAGAGTTCGATCCGTACTGGTGAATTTTGCTATGAAGCACAATCGAGTCGCTCGATTCATCGTCCAGCATGAACGATTTATAGTAGACGTTGACGCCATAAAGGGAGTAGCCGAAAACCGAACCATCGAAGGGGTTGTTGAAGACAATGTCATCGCCGGTGACCTCGGCAACACGCTTGAGAAACGCGCTCTCATCAAACGTCAGCAGCTTGTTTTTCGTCTGCTTGTTCTCAGCGGTCAGCTCCGCATACGCCTCATGGAACGCTCCCTGGGGATAGCCGAAATTCGGAAACATGACGTTCGCATAGGATACGGCAACGCCGAACAGGATCGCCACGCTGAAACGCGCGGCGCGAGGTGCCTTAACCCTTTCGGAAAGAGCACGATAGAGTGCATCGGTCAGCGAACCCAGCCCCAACGAGGCCAACGGAACCGCCAGCAAGGCGACCGACGCCGCCGTGCGATGGGGGTCCGTATACCAAAAACCGGCAAGCAACTGCTTGAGCGGACCTTCCGTGGTGATTCCCACAACGTAGATTGCGCCCATAATGGCATAACTCACGGCTAACCAACGGTCGTCCCGCCTGAAAGCGAGCAGGAATCCTACTGCGACGAGCGCAGCGGCCAGATACTGGGGCAGGTCGCGGCGCAATGCGAGGCTCAGCAGAGTCCAAATTCCGTACGGGACAGAATACAGACTCTCCCAGTTGAAGGTGACGACCGATTTGAACGCAGGCAGCTTGAAGCAGACGATCCAAATGGCAACGGTGAAAAGGGCGAAGGCGAGGGCCGCGGCAACACCGGCCCCCTTAGATGCGAACGCGCCGCCCTTGACCGCGCGCGAGGCGAACCCAAAGAGAGCGTGGCAGCAGAACGGAGCGAGGAAGACCGCAAGCAAAAAGACCGTATTGGGCTGCAATGCGGCCAAAGCGATGCATGCGACTACGAAATGGAAGGCATACAGCAACCGTTGCCCAACCGGTCTTGCCGGGGACCAGGTCGAGATGAACAGAAACGCGACCTGGGGGGCACAACACATCGAAGCCATGTTCGGATAGAGTGGACCGTAGAGCAGCAAGCCAAACGGAAAGGCTACGAACATCATTGACGTGAACGCACCTGCAAGAATGATGCCCCGCCTTTGCCGGAACAATACCGAATGTAGCAGATACGATCCCACAGGATATACGAACGCCATGAAGGCGAGGAGCGACGCGTTCTCAGCAGCGGTGACGGAATAATCGAACAAATCGACGCCCAAAGCGGCGAAAAGCGTGAACGCGGCGGGATAGAAACCTCGGTTATCCGGCGTGGGACACGACTCTATCGGGAGATCGAGCGGATAGTATCCCGTATTGAGAATGGAATACTGCCCGTCTACAGCCATCGTCTCGATACGGCCCATGTGCGCGAGATTATCGGAATACTGAACGAAGGATTCTGGGCCATCGAGCGGCACGACGAAGATGACCATCGATACCAGGAAGCCGATAACGACGTAGAGCGGTAATTCCGACAAGTGAGCTCCCCAGCGGTCGACGCGCGAACTCGTGAGAGACGAGCGCAGGCGGCCGCCAAGGCCAGCGGACAGACAGCGCGAGACAGTGTATGCGCGTGGCAGCGCGCTATATTCGCAGGGAGCGTCGACTTGAGACCCTTCAGACGCGAAATGGGTCCCCGAAAGGGACTGCGCCGCCGTAGTCGCTACGGGCCCCTTGCGCGAGCGGACACAGCGAAAGGCGACGGCAACCAGACCGGCAACGGCGCAAACCACCGCAAGTGACGCAACCATCACGGTGGCAGAAACGCGAGCACCGAGAACATCGTAGAAGATGCCAATGGCACACAGGACCGCGATGGAAACCAAGGGGGCGACACCGATGGATACCGGGGTCGAAAACCCGAAGGATCGCAAAGACAGCATCGGGATCAGCAGCACCGCGATATCGAAAGCAACGAGCATAAAAAAGCGAACCAGGACAAACCCATCACCATACACAGACGAAGAACGAAACGAACAAGTTGCAGAATTATAGAACAGGAGGCTCGCAAGCCCGGAACGCCGCGAGCAGCTGATCGGCTGTCGAGGCCCATGAGCAGGAGACGCGAACATGGGCGTACGTGCGCTCCCCCATCAAAGCGAGCTCGGAGCGTGCGCCGGACATGCCTCGAAGCGTCTCGGCGAGCTCGGCCGCATCGGCTTTCCTGAGGATATGGCCGCAGGATTCGTCGGGTATCACCTCAGACGCACCCCCCACATCCGTAACTACGCTCGGGGTTCCACAAGCCGATGCCTCGAGTAGCGAGGTTGAAAAACCCTCAGAGCGGGTCGGCAGACAGAATACGTCGGACTGGAGCAGAAGCGCAGCGATGTCGCCGCTATCAAGACGGCCGGCAAGGTGAACGTTGTCCAACCCGCACCCCTCCACCTCCGAGCGCAGCGGGCCATCGCCGCAACGACCAGATGAGGAATTCCGTCGTCGCCGTCCTTTGAAACACCGGCGTAGTCCTGAAGAAGCTTGAAGGCCTCGAGCAAGACGAAGATGCCTTTCTCGGGTATCAGGCGCCCCGTGAACGCCGCCATCATGGATTCGCGCGGAATGGCAAAATCGGAACGAAAGTCGCGCGAGGACGCCTGGGCACGGTACGCATCCGCGTCGATCGAGTTGCTGATGATACCCCTAGCCTCGATACCGAAATGACGCAGCCAATCGCAGCTCTTACGAGAGATACCGTAAAAATCGACACCTCGACGCTTGAGCAGCGCCGTAACAGCATCCTCGTAACGCGCTATCACGGCATCGGCAAAGCTGCTCCCCAAAGTGAGGTAGGCCGAGCCATGATCGAGGACAATGGGGCGAAGACCGCGACGACGCGCAAATGCGGTACCGAGAAGGGAGTGGATGTAGAATCGCGTATTCACGAGAACGCCGTCGAACGCCATCGAATCGAGTGCAGAGACGATGGACCTGAAGCAAGCATTCTTGATGGGGACGGGATAACGGCCACCTAGAAGCGACATACAGGGGAAGCGAAATACCTCAATATGGCCCGTGCGACCATCCGGCGGCGCTCCGTCGAGAGCCTCACGGCCATCGGCCGCAGCAACGCCCCGCACGTCGATGAGCTCATGGGGACCCAGGTCGCCCGTATCGTTCGTCACGATGACGACCCGATGCCCCCTGTGCGCAAGCTCCATCGCAAGACTCTGCGTAAAGCGCTCAACACCACCCATGCTTGGTGCATACAGTGCAGAGAATATGCAGAAAGCCGACAAAGAGACCCCATTTCCGGTGAATTGAAACGATTCGCGAATAAAGAGATGCACGCATCTGCGCTTTTGCATATGGCACACCCGCACATCGACATTCTGCCGTATCATATAATACTGCGCTTTACGGAATATTAAAAAATAAGGATTGCATTAGGAATGTCAACGCTCGTCATCATCCCCGCATACAACGAAGAGGAATCGATAATAGCCACGGTCGAAGAGCTTCGTGAACAAAACGCCCCAATACGATTACGTGATCATCAACGACGGGTCGCGCGACCGGACCTCCGAACTGTGTCGCGCGCGCGGATACGACATCATTGACCTTCCCGCAAACCTCGGCCTAACCGGCGCTTTCCAGACGGGCATGAAATACGCCCACCGCCACGGCTACGACCATGCGATCCAGTTCGATGCGGACGGCCAGCACATCCCTGTCTATATCGAGAATCTCGTCCGCGATATGGAGCAGACGGGCGCCGACGTCGTTATCGGCTCACGATTCGTCACACAGGACAAGCCCGCCTCGCTCAGGATGCTGGGATCGAACCTTATTTCTGCGCTCATACGCCTTACCACCGGAAAGCTCATCAAGGACCCCACTTCGGGCATGCGTATCTACAACCGCTCGGTAATCGAGCTGTTCGCCAGCCGCGACGACCTATCGCCCGAGCCCGATACGCTTGCGTTCCTTATCAAGCGCTGCGGTATGGACGTGGTCGAGCGCCAGGTTTCCATGCGTGACAGACATGCCGGTGAGAGCTATCTCACCCTGTCCAAATCGATCAGCTATATGTCCGTCGTCTGCTCCAGCATTCTGCTCTCACTCTGGTTTAGGAGGTAGCATGTCTCTCGCCCTCAGAATCTTCCTTTTTGCAAACGCCGTCGTTGTCCTGTTATTCGTAGCGAAGCAGATCAAGAAATCGGCATTCGAGACCGCTGACGCACTGTATTGGCTCGTCTTGAGCTCCAGTCTGGTCGTGCTCGCCGCCTTCCCCGAGATCGCATTCTTCTTCTCCAACATGCTTGGGTTCCAGTCGCCATCGAACTTCATCTTTCTCGCGATGATCGCCCTGCTACTCATCAGAGACTTCAGGCTGCAGAGCGACCTCATTAAGCTGCGCCGCAAGGTAACGGCACTCACGCAGGAGATTGCGCTGCGGGAGCATGATAGCGAGCACCAGGCATCCTGGAAGAAGACCAAGTGACGGTAATGACCCAACCGAGCAGCAGCCAGAACAAGATCCCAGCTATCAAAACGGGAGCGTAGGATCATCGCAATCGCCTCCTAGCTTTGGCAGTCCTCGCCCGGCCTTTGCCTAGACGACGAAGCCCCGTCCGTCGATCGAATCAACTTGTCGCCGACGTGGAGGTCGCGGCCCCCTTCGGCGCTAAACGCAGGCATCACGGGAAATACGGTGCTCACAGGCCTGGCAAAGTCTAGACCGTAGGTGATGGCTGACTCGGATGGGGCAAGAATCACGACACTCCACTCGTCATGCCGGCTCGCCCCTCAATGGCAACAGGGGCACGACGCCTGGAAGCGTCGAACCCCGATGTAACTCAGACCGACGATCGGACTCTGAAAGCAAAGAAAACCGCTACTCGCTCGACCAGCTGGTCCCATCCGGGAATCGCAGCAGCAGCGGGAGATGCGTGCGACGGTTCTCAGGTTCGGGCAGCTTTTTCCAATCACCGTACATCTGAACGAGATAGCGCTCCCATTCTCGCGGAACCGGAAGATCAATCCCCTCAAACGAAAGAGTTGAGACGGGAAGTAAATCCCCCACCCGATACCCTTGAACATTGGGCCATGCCAACTCCAGCACGACATCGTCTGGATGCAACTCCCTCCTCACGATGGCACGATCGAATCGCCGCTTGATGCCCTCACGAGAGAAGATGCCCTTTACAAGGTAATGAACCGCGCGACAGCCCACTGCCTCGATGCGACCTAACCCCCCTCCATGCGGAACGACAATGGTCTTCGAATGCCAAAGGTACGAAGCGGACTGCCATAGTTTCGCCGTGCGACGCTGCTTCGCCTCAATGCGCTCATCCGGCTCAAGAAAGTCATAGGGAAAGATATCGACGAAGATACCCTGGTCGCAGCCCGCCTCCTGGGTCTCCCTTGTCGCGAACACGGTACCATCGCGGTAGACCTTCGCAAACATCCCCGCGAAACCGGGGGTGTTGCCGAACGTATGAAGCGAGTACCCATCGGGAAGATGGCCCCGTGCGACCTCGATGAAGCGATCGAAATCAGATCGGAGCATCGCGATGTCGATGTCGTCGTCCCACGGGATAAAGCCCTGATGCCGAGCGGCCCCCAGTAGCGTTCCCGCATCGATGAACCAGGCGATACCGTGCTCATCGCAGAGTGCGGCGATTGTTTTGAGAATTTCAAGCTCGTTGAGCTGTAGCTTCTTCAGCGCTTCATCCTTATTCACACTTACTCCTTATGCATCGACCGTACGTTGACGCAGCTCGCGAAGACCGTGCGCGATCCGCCAGCAAGAGAGTATGACGGCGACGCAGTATGCAAACGCGATGGAATAGCTCACACCGTTCATTCCACATGCATCTACGAGCACAACCGAGGCAGGCAGCGAGATGGCGCACCCTGCAAGATTGGCGATGAGCGTCCCCCTCATATCCCTCATCGCAATCAAAAGGTCCGTCACGAACGCGATGCATGCCGCGAAGGCAGAGCTCGCCAAACCCGCATACATCAAGAATCCGTATTCGGCGATTGCGCTACCGAAGACCAGTCGCAAAAATGCGTCACCGAACAGAAGAAAAAGGATACCCCCGCCAATAAAGATAACTGCAAACGAGCAGAACACCCGTACCAGAAGCTTTACGAAGCCCGTCAAATCCCCTCGATCAAGCTTGGAGGCAAAAATGCCCAGAAGCGGGGCGTAGACATAGGAAGAGCATGCCTGGATCAGCACGATGGGCGTGCACACCGTAGCGTAGATGCCAAGGGCCGACTCCCCCTCCGTCATGCCGAGGTATTGCCTGGCCACGGTCACGACCAGTGAGCAAGCGACAGTACCAAGCACCGCGGGGAAGCATTCGACGAGCAGGCGCCGCACACCGTTCCCGGAGAACACGGGAACCACCGACGATAGGCTTCCCGCGCGGCGAAGATCGTAGGACATGACGGGGAGCGTCGAGACGATCATGGCGACGATAGCGATTTCAAGGTTGTTGGTGAAATACAACGCGAGCGCAAACGACAGGGTGAACAGTATACTGCGGGCAAGCATCGATTTACCGCAGTAGTCCATACGCGCATGTTGCTGGTCGATTCCGTGAAGGACATCGATGAACAAATCGATGAATCTGAACGCGCTATACAGGCAGATGGCGAGATAGGCGTTCGCAGGACAGGTGGCAACCATATAGCCTATGGTAAGCAGCGCTGCCAACCCGATGGTTACAATGCGAAAACCGACGTATTCTCCGCTGGAAGTCTTCTCATGGATGTCGGAAACCTGATACGAGCGAATCTTATAGAGAGCCACGGGGGCAAAGACGTTCGAGACGGCCATGGCGAGCGCCAGCACGCCGGCCGCGTCATATCCCGTTGTAAGGCGCACGATCAGGACCGTCGTGAGCCACTGACAGCCCGAATAGAAGAGCGAACCGATGGAGTTCCAGGCCATATTGGCTTTTACAGAAAGCTCGGAACCCAAGCCATCCCCCAAACAAACGCGTTGAACATGCACCTTGCGGCTACATCTTGGAACAGCCCTGTGAAGTGTTCAGTTTCATTCGTTTGTTGTACTAAAACGAACACCATAAGGCAGCGGGACACCAATGACCACGAAGAGGCATCGATGAATATATCAAAGAAGCAATTCGAAGTTCTAAACGTCCTAAGAACTGCAGAAAATCCCAGTCAGCGTGCCATCGCCCAAGCGACGGGCGCCTCGCTAGGAACCGTCAACCGCATCGTGAAGGAACTCGAAGACGAAGGCCTGACGAAGGATGGCACGGTGACCCCTGCGGGGTTCGAAGCCCTCCATCCCTTCAAAGTTGATAACGCCATTATTATGGCAGCGGGGCTCTCAAGCCGCTTCGCTCCAATCTCCTACGAGAAGCCAAAAGGCTTGCTTCGCGTTCGGGGTGAGATCCTCATCGAGCGCCAGATCAAGCAACTGCGCGAAGCGGGCATCAACAACATTACCATCGTCGTGGGATATAAAAAGGAATACTTCTTCTACCTTGAAAGCAAGTACGGCGTCTCGACCGTCATCAACGACGAATACGCATCGCGTAACAACCATGCTTCCCTGATGAAAGTCCGCGAGCGCCTCGGCAACACCTATATTTGCTCAAGCGATGACTACTTCATCATCAACCCCTTCAAGCCCTACGTTTACGCAGCATATTATTCCGCTCAGTTCGCCGAAGGGGCCACGAAGGAGTGGTGCATGACCACCGGTGCCCAAGACGTCATCAAATCCGTCTCAATCGGCGGATCGAATGCATGGTATATGCTGGGCCACGTCTATTTCGATCGCGCATTCTCGAAGCGTTTCGTCGAAATCCTCGAAGCCGAATACAATCGACCTGCAACAAAAGACAAACTGTGGGAGGAGCTCTATATCGACCATATCAAAGAATTCTCCATGACCATGCGCGGATACCCCACAGACGCCATCAACGAATTCGACTCCCTTGACGAGCTGCGCGCGTTCGACCCCCACTTCATAGAGAACGTCGATACTGACATCTTCGACAGCATCGTGCAGGTTCTTGGCTGCACGAAGGCAGAAATACGCGACGTGTACCCACTCAAGCAGGGTCTCACCAACCTGTCCTGCCACTTTAGAACCGATGCCGGTGAATACGTGTACCGTCATCCAGGCGTGGGAACGGAGCTCCTCATCGATCGCGAAGGCGAGGTCGCCGCGCAAACCGTCGCCAAGAAACTCGGCCTTGATGATACCTTCATCTACGAAGACCCCACCCGCGGCTGGAAGATCAGCCGCTTCATCCCCGACTGCTCGCAGCTCGATCCCCGCAATTGCGCGCAAGTAGCCCATGCCATTCAGATGGCACGGGGCCCTGCACGACAGCGATGTGGCCGTGGAGCGCACTTTCGACTTCTACGATGAGGCCAAGCGATACAAGCGTCTACTACTCGAAAAGGGCCCAATCGATATCCCCGGATACCACGAGATGGCGGCAAAGGTCGATCGACTCGAAGCTTTCATCCGGGCAGACAACGCCCCCCGCCTGTCTTTGTCACAACGATTTCTTCATGCTCAACTTTCTCATCGACGCATCGGGCAAGTACTACCTCATCGACTGGGAGTACGCGGGCATGAGCGACTACGCAAACGACTTCGGAACCTTCTGCGTCTGCTGCGAGCTCGGCGAACAGGAAGTCGACGCCGCCCTCGAAGGACGGCATAAAGTTCCTGTTGGTTTGAAATGAGGGCGGGCCTCCCTTACCTTCGGATTGTCGAGATTCGAGGAAGAGGAGACCCGAGATGAATCTTACCGTACCGGCCGCCGTGGCGGCGCTGGAGACCGCGTTCCCTGGACATGCTGGGGGAGGGGCCCGGCGGCTTCGGGCGTTCGAGTCCGGGGGCGCGGTCGGTCG
>ENA-OPZD01000140-OPZD01000140.1-human-gut-metagenome-genome-assembly--contig:-NODE-140-length-24759-cov-4.096379_pt1 | contig 24759 bp, 29 predicted proteins | sample MGYA00242479_ERZ504495 | MGnify/ENA primary metagenome ERZ504495 (study PRJEB26092, sample SAMD00036286) | human gut metagenome | host: Homo sapiens | study: EMG produced TPA metagenomics assembly of... | reverse complement strand
CTCGCCACGATGTGCGGCGACGTCCGCTTCCGCCGCACCGTGCTCCTCGACGGCGCCGGCCTCACCCGCTACCCGTGTGTTTCGTCAAGTAGATTTGAGCAGAATGTGCATTAAAAATTTGAGCAGGATGCGCACGGGGACGTGCGCATCCTTTTTGAGCACTTTCTCCTTACATCAGGGCATGGCGCACGCGGTACGACTCGCCCCTGAACTGGACGAGCCTGCCGTGGTGCACGATGCGGTCGATGACCGCGGCCGCCATCTGGTCGTCCCCGAAGACCGACCCCCAGCGCGAGAACTCCAGGTTCGTCGTGATCACCACCGACTGGCGCTCGTAGGCGTCGGCGAAGACCTGGAACACGAGCCGCGCCCCGTCGGCATCGAGCGGCAGGAAGCCCAGCTCGTCGATGACGAGCAGGGCCGCGCGGCCGATCTGCGCGGCCTCGCGGTCGAGCCTTCCCTCGTCGCGGGCGCGGCGAAGGCGCATCACGAGCGAGGAGGCGGTGAAGAAGCGGGCCCCCGGGCGCCTGTCGCAGGCCAGCTGGCACAGGCGCTCGCCATGTGGGTCTTGCCCGTGCCGACGTCGCCCATGAGCGCGAGGTCCTCCCGGCGCTCGAGGAACGAGAGCGAAAGCAGGTCCTCCCGGCCGAGGCCGTCGGGCCACGAGACCGCGGACCAGTCGTACCCGTCGAAGGTCTTGGGCGCCGGCAGCCCGCAGCGCCTGAGCAGCTGGGCGCGCCTCGAGGCGCCCCGGCTGTCGCGCTCCGCCTCGAGGTAGCCCGCCAGGTACTCGACCTGCTGTGTTTCGTCAAGCCTCGCTTTCGTAAAGAGCACTCCTTTCTTTCGGGTTTCGCCACGAAAGTTTTTCGGGATCGGGCGCGGGCACGCCCCTATATTCCTGACTTGCCCAGCATGAGGGACTCCTCGAGCCGGTGGCTCGGGCCCCCGAACTCGACGAGCCTTCCGTGGTGGACCACCCGGTCCACGATCGCGGCGGCCAGCTTGTCGTCCGCGAAGACCGTGCCCCACCTGCTGAACTCCACGTTCGTCGTGAACACTATGCTCCTCCTCCTATACGGTCAGCAGTCGCTGCCATTCAGTACCTGTCGAGCAACCCCTCCGCGTTATCCAGCACGTACTCCCTCAAAAAAGGAACGGAGAACTCAACATATCCACGAACGGGACTTTGAATCACCTCGTGCTGTATGAGCGAACGCCGAAATGAGCTCGTGCCTTCGGCTCCCTTCCCATCCTTTTCGCGACGTCGGCGGTCGAGGCGCGCTCGCCCTCTCGCGCCATCGCAACAAGGTACTCCATCGCCCCTTTGGTCAACTTGGAGATCGCGGGCTCATGGACCACTTCATGGAATCGCGTCATAGCGTTTTCCACACCGAGGCGCATATCTTCGTCGGAAACCTGCATCGAACTCGCGCGGTGCAAGTCCGCAAATCGCCAAACGTAATATCCGATCAGCTGGATCAAGTACGCGTAACCCTCGGTCGCATGCGCCATTATCTCAAGTTGATCATCGTCGAGAATCAAACCTGAGGCGGCGAACCCGTCCTTGAAGGACAGCTTCACCTCGATGAGACTGATAAAGTCAAGCTCCTCGCTTTGGGCGCGCCTTAAAACGTCAGCGCCTTGCCGTTGATCAAATCCATAACCCCCATGGGGAGGCCGGCGAACACAAGCGAGATATTCTCCTTCTCCCTGATGAGGTGCTGGACCGAACCGGCGATGAGCTGCATGGCCTCAAGCGGCGCATCTTGGACCTCGTCGATAGTGACTACCAGCCCTTTCCCCTCGCCGCAACGACGCTTCATCAGCGCTCGTAGGTTCGGCCTCTTAACGCCCATCGACACTTCACCAGATGCTATCGCGGCATTGCCTGCGAGCGAGATTGAGTCAACGGAGGAATCTGGGCTCAATTCGTACATCAAGTCGTCCACCATGTTGACACCCGCAGTGATATTGACCACATTCCAGCCGATATCCTGAGCGCGGGCGCCAGATCGGTGAGCAGAACGGTCTTTCCCGATCCTCTCGGCCCCGTCACCCTCATCAAGCGGGCCGGTGCGCCCACGCCGCCCTTCAGTGCACTGACATAATCCAAGAAAACCTGATCGCGACCTATGATGCGCGGCGGCTCCGCCCAGCGCTGGGCTTAAACGGATTGAAGAACTTCTTTGAACACGCCATGTAGCATCACCCATCCAGTCATATCCCTCAAATCGATTATATCGCTCAAATCGACGGAATCGACCAAATCGCTTTAATCGACAGCCGACGATGGGTCGACCTAGGCAACCTTACAGTTCGTGTAGGCTCCTCGGGTGCGATGTCTATCTCCCCGCGCCACGTCACAGCGCCGTACTCCACGCACACGGCAATGAAGGCGGTGGGTTCTCAAGTGCTCTGAACACACCCTTGCCGAGTAGCGGCATGACGTCGTAAACCCCGCTTTTGCCATCCTCGAACGCTAGGGCGATGCGGTGCCCTGGAACCGCCCGACGATCTCCGCACGGTACAAAAGTGCGACTTCACGGTTGGGAATGCGCGGGGGGCGCAACGAGAGTGTATCGTTTGGCAGAGCGGTCTCATCGGTCGTCAGATAACCGGCGAGGTACAGCATACTCCAAAGGGCATCGCCTTTGAACCCCATCTCAGGAAACACGATACCCAGGACGAACGGTGCCATCCCGATCGGTATAGTTCAACATGCTCCCGGGGTTATACACGTCTCCGTCGTCGAATCTGTAGCCGCCATACCACCGCTTGGCAGTTTCATGCTTTCCAGATGCCCCATACGGACAAAAATGCGGCAAACCCACCGTCCTGATTATCCGCTCAGCACATCTACGCGCTTGCACGCCCCCTCAACCATCTTGCCTGCCATTTCCTTTGCCCCTGGGAAGCCCTCGTCAGCCAAGCCAGAAGCAGCGCTCAAACGCCTCCCTCATCGGACCTTCTGGAATCAGACCATCGAAAAACGCCCGGGTGCTTTGGGGGGAGCGATTCACCGACAAGAGGCAAACTCCTAGAGATGGCTGTCGCGTTAGGCGTGGCGAGATATCCAGAATCGTACGAGAACCTCGGACCGTTACTCTTTTCCGCTCCGCTCATTTCCGCAACTGACAACTCGATTTCGTACCGAACGGGATTAAATTCTACCATCTCCTAATGTCTTACCGCTCGGTAAGCTATTGAAACATCAGACAATTTCTTACCGCTCGGTAGGAGCGTGATTATATCGAGGAAATCGCTTTAATCGGCAGCATGGCATGCAATCGATAACACCTCGCAGTCCACGCGTCTTACGTCACCCCGCCCCGTGCAGATACGGTGCGGCACGGGACCACATGGTAAGATGTCATTTCGTTAGACAAACCTCTACGCCCTAGGAGCACTGCTCGTGGCCGATAACTCTACCAACACGGCTGCCATTCAGCCGTACGCGAAGAACGAAACAGAGAAGAACCGCTTTATCTTAAAGCAGCTCGTCACCAAGGACTTCAAGCTCAAGTACCGCCGCAGCGTGCTGGGCGTCGTCTGGTCGGTGCTGAACCCGCTCCTCATGATGGTCGTCATGAGCATCGTGTTCTCGTTCCTGTTCAGCAACGGCATCGAGAACTTCCCACTCTACCTCATCCTGGGCAACATCACGTTCTCGTTCATGTCCGACTCAACGAGCGCCGCCCTCACGTCCTTTCTCGATGCGGCACCTCTGCTCAAGAAGGTCAAGATCTCGCGCTTCGTGTTCCCCGTGCAGAAGGTCCTGTTCGCGCTCGTGAACTTCGCCTTCTCACTCGTCGCCGTCGCGCTCGTCATGCTGTGGTTCCGCGTCATGCCCACCTGGCACCTTATCTGGCTGCCCGTGTGCCTGGGTCTCCTCATCATCTTCTGCATCGGCATCGGCCTCATCATCGGCTCGCTCGCCGTGTTCTTCCGCGACGTCATCCACCTGTGGAGCGTCATCCTCACCGCATGGACCTACCTCACGCCCCTGTTCTGGGACTTCCAGCTGCTCATCGACAAGGGTGCCCCCTTGTGGGTTATCGGCATCGTCAAGGCGAACCCCATGTACGGCTTTGTGACCTTCATGCGCGACATCTTCCTGTGGAATCAGAGCCCCTCGCTCGAGATTCTCGCGCTCTGTGCCGTCTGGGCTGTCGTCATGCTCGCCATCGGCATCCTCGTCTTCCGCAAATCCCAGCACAAGTTCATCCTCTACGTCTAAGGACACATCAATGGCAACCACCGCATCTTCCGAATACGCCATCGAGGTCAACGACGTCACGATGATCTTCAACATGGCGTCCGAGCAGCTCAACAGCCTCAAGGAGTACTTCATCAAGCTCATGAAGCACGAGCTGTTCTTCAACGAGTTCCGCGCGCTCAAGAACGTCTCGTTCAAGGTGCGCCCCGGCGAGGTCGTGGGCCTGGTGGGAACCAACGGCTCGGGCAAGTCCACCATGCTCAAGGTGATCGCCGGCGTGCTCGAGGCCAGCGAGGGCGAGTGCATCGTCCGCGGCAACATCGCGCCGCTCATCGAGCTGGGCGCGGGCTTCGACCTCGAGCTCACCGCGCGCGAGAACATCTACCTCAACGGCGCGCTGCTCGGCTACACCGAGGAGTTCCTTGATGCGCACTTCCAGGAGATCATCGACTTCGCCGAGCTTCCCGACTTCGTGGACATGCCCATGAAGAACTTCTCCTCCGGCATGGTCGCGCGCATCGCCTTCGCCATCGCAACCATCACCGAGCCCGACATCCTCATCGTGGACGAGACGCTCTCCGTCGGCGACGTATTCTTCCAGGAGAAGTGCGAGCGCCGCATCCAGCACTTCATCGAGGACGGCAACGTCACCGTGCTTTTCGTGAGCCACTCCATGGACCAGGTGGAGCGCATCTGCCAGCGCGCCGTGTGGATCGAGAAGGGCGACTTACGCATGGACGGACCCGTGGACGAGGTCTGCAAGGCGTATCGCGCGCAGTTCGCGTAGGCTGTGAATGAAAGACAAGCGCAGTCACACTTAAACTACTGGCCAAGCTTCTCCGTAAACCTTAGGTACTGAATCGCTTGCATCTGCGCAATCGTCTCACGATAGGGGCTCTCGACGCCGAGCTCATACCTCAATCCATCGGCTCCAATATAGCCCAGCAGGTTGATTGCCCCCACGCTTTGCCCCAAGACAAGATCTGCCTTCTGACGATCAGTCAGGGGTGCACCAAGTGCGTAGAGAACCTGCGCGGCAAGTTGCGATGAGCTCGTCGTCCGAACTTGACCGAACCCCGTGCCGGCAACCTCGTAATTCGTCCAAACCATATACGTCGATTCATGCTTCTTGAACTCTCGGTCAAGCTGAGCCGCATCGGCATACAGGGAATCCGCCAAGGTACCAGCGAGCCCCGGTTGGTGGTCGCCAAAAAACACCAGCGCAACAGGGTGACCGATGCCCTTCAATCTCTCGATGAACTGCGCCAGATCCTGATCTGACCTATTGATGCAGGCCAGATACACACCGAGCTCAGACAAGACCGCCGAGTCGTTAACACCCGTAACATCCAGGTTAACCACATCCTCGGCAGGCACGCTCCCCTCGCCGTAACCACTGTGGTTCTGCATAGTGACATCGAAGATGAACTGCGGCGCGGCATCCTGCTCGAGCAGCTCGAGAATCTTGTCGTACGTAGACGCGTCCGTCGCGCCGGAATGGTACACGGGCGCGGACTCAAAATCCTCAATAGAGAGGAACCGGTCAAAACCAAGCTGCTCATACACGGAAGAACGTTTCCAGTTAACTGCGCTCTGCGGATGCATGGCGACCGTGCCGTATCCCAGCTGCTTAAACTGCTTGACTAGGCTATCGGACTCGCTCAAATCATAGAGCTGATACGGGTATTTCCCCGTGCCAATGAACGCCATCGAATTCCCCGTAAGAAATTCGAACTCCGAATTTGCCGTACCACCGCCCATAACCGACACCATGAGTGTGCCGCGCTGGAGCGTCCCCTCGAGCGAATTGTAGAATTGAGGTCCTCCATAGCCCGCATCACGCACTGCATCGTATATCGACAGGTCGGAGAACGTCTCGTTCATGACAGCGATGACGGTAGGCCTGATCTCGTTGAACTGAGCCTCCGCCGCAAGGCGCTCGGGCGTGGAACCCATGGTGGCATTGAATTCGTCTTCGAGCTGATAAAGCAAGTCCGTCGCCTGTTGCCCATCATATCCTTCCGGTTCGGGAATCTTCAGATCCTGGGCGACCTCAATGAACGCGGGGACGAATCCGAGCGTTTGATACGTATTAATGGGCATAAATCGGTCGTACCCAAAAACAATTATCTCCTCAAGTTTCACCCTGTTGAACAACCCGCCCAGGATGGCAAACAGAACCACGCCCACCAGCGTGCTCGCGCCCGCAGTGATTGCGCGCGCTCTGCGAGAAAAGCTCCTATAGTCCGGTTTAAGAAGGGACAGGCTGCAAGCGCATACGGCGGTCGCACACAGCGCCACAACCATCTTGGGAGTAAGCACGTAGTTATAACCGGAGCAACCGCACCAGCCGTCTTAAGCGAGAGCAGATCCGTGGGCATGATGGGAGTACCCTTGAACATCACCACGAAATGCTGGGCGCTGCCAAATCCCAAAGCGCACAGGGGGACAAACGCCATAAGGGCTCCCCCTCGCTGACCCAGGAAATACAGGGCCGTAGAAACAACGGCAAACAGTGAAACGGTAACGGCGAAAAATTGCAGCTGAATCGACCCGCTCGAATCCAACCAGACGTAATCAATCATCCATGCGGAAAGGATGGACACAAATGCGATAACACAGACGATGGCGACGGCACGTAGGGCAACCCGCAGTTTGATGGGAAGTTCCGCCATGCCGTCCGAAATGCGATTTCGCGTGAGCGTGATAGTGCCGCACAAAAACAACGCCACCGCACAAGCGCCAAGGTCGAGGATTCCAGCCTCGGCGTCTATGCCACCGAGCAAGCAAAAAATGCTAACAACGAGCAAGAGTGCCACATAGAACATCGACCACATGATGTCTCCAAGAGGCAAGCGGCGGCATTGCCTCCACATGCTCACGGCATGGAAAACTGCCAATGCGGTCAGGGCAAGCGCAGAGACGAAAAGCGGTGTAGAATACGCCGCAGGAGCAAACTCGGGCATGTAACGATCCGTTCAAGACAAGGTAAGGAGACGGTAAACATCATCCTAACACGGGAGCGCGTAGCCACAACATTGCCCGGCACCATCGGTGCGCGCGATAGCGGCATCAATTCGCGCCGATGCCGCCACTAGCACCTACAGTTCAATCTCCACCTTAATCTCCGGCACGGTGGCGAGCTCGTCGAGGGTCACGCCGTCCACGTAGGCGTCGATGGTCTCCTCGAGGCCGGTCCAGAACTTCACCGTCGAGCACAAATCGCTGCGGCCGCACGTCCCGTCGAGCCCCTCGCACGCCACGGTAGAGCGCTCCCCTTCCGCAGCGCGCAAGATATCACCTGCGCTGATCTCGCCCATTGGCTTGGCCAGCACGTACCCGCCGCCCTTGCCGCGCACGCTCTTGAGCAGACCCGCCTTCATGAGCGGGCGCACCAGCTGCTCCAAGTACTTGAGCGAGATGACCTCCCGCTCGGCGACCTCGCGCAGCGACACCTTAGTCTGGGGACGCGAGCGCTCGCGAGGGGTCGTGCGGGGGCATCAAGGGCCAACGACCCTGAGCGCGACCCATTCCCTGGTGCAGGGGCGTCATCACCAACGGCACTTCCCGCAACGGGATCCCCGCCGATCGCGGCAATGTATATCATCAGCTTGAGCGCGTAGCGGCCCTTTGAGGAAATGAGCATGGGCGAACCCCCTTGCGGTAAACCATGTGAAACAGCGAGCCTGGTCTCGAAACGTCTGCATATTCTCGCAGAAATCGGCTATCATCGTATCGTTAATCCGAGTGAACTTCTAGAGTTTAGCGCGGATCGCACATCGCCCGTGCACCTCGAAAGGATTTCTTATGAGCGCAACACCCCTGCTCAGCATCACCGGCCTCACCGCCTCGGTGGACGAGAAGACCATTCTCCACGGCATCGACCTCGATGTCGCCGCCGGCGAGACCCACGTCCTCATGGGCCCCAACGGCGCGGGCAAGTCCACCATGGGCCACGTGATCATGGGCGACCCGGTCTACACCGTGAACGAAGGCACCATCACCTTCGACGGTCAAGACATCACCGACCTCTCCCCCGACAAGCGCTCCCGCGCAGGTCTGTTCCTCTCCTTCCAGGCACCCGTCGAGATCCCCGGCGTGCCACTCTCAAGCTTCCTGCGCGCGAGCATCGCCGGCGCCCCGGCCTCGAGATGAAGGGCAAGGAGTTCCGGCGCCGCGTGAAGGAGCTCGCCGCCGAGCTCGACATGGACACCGCCTACCTCAACCGCGAGCTGGGCGTGGGCTTCTCCGGCGGTGAGAAGAAGAAGGTCGAGATGCTTCAGCTTCTACTCCTCCAGCCCAAACTCGCCATCCTCGACGAGACCGACTCCGGCCTCGACGTCGACGCCCTCGGCGTGGTGTCCCGCGGCATGGACGCGTACTGCCGCTCCACCGACGGCTCGCTTGTCATCATCACCCACAACACGCGCATCCTCGAGCACCTCGAGGTCGACCGCGTCCACGTCATGGTGAACGGCCGCATCGTGCGCGAGGACGACGCCTCGCTCATCCCGTGGATCGACGCCAACGGCTTCGACTCCTTTGAGCGCGAAGCAGCCGAGCAGCTCGCCGCGGGCGAGTCCCGCTAGGAGGCCGCAGTCATGGCTAAGAACCGAACCGAGGTCGCGGACATCGACCGCAGCCTCTATGACTTCTCATACGGTGAAGAGGGCTTTGAGCGCCTCGACGCCGGCCTCACGCCCGACATCGTCCGCGAGATCTCCGAGCGCAAGGACGAGCCCGCCTGGATGCTCGAGCGCCGCCTCAAATCCCTCGAGATCTACCACAACACGCCCAACCCACCTGGGGCCCGGGCATCGACGGCCTCGACATGGACCACATCGTCACGTACGTGAAGCCCAACACCGACCAAAAGGCAGACTGGGACTCCGTGCCCGACGATATCAAAAACACCTTCGAGCGTCTGGGCATTCCCGAGGCCGAGCGCAGCTATCTGGCCGGCGTGGGTGCCCAGTACGACTCCGAGCTCGTCTACCACAACATGCAGGACACCGCCTCCAAGATGGGCATCGTCTACTCGGGTATCGAGGAGGCACTCCACGAGCCCAAGTGGGAGGCGCTCATCCGCGAGAAATTCATGACGCTCATCCCGCCCACCGACCACAAGTTCGCGGCGCTGCACGGCGCCGTGTGGTCTGGCGGCTCGTTCGTCTACGTACCGAAGGGCGTCAAGCTCGACTTCCCGCTGCAGAGCTACTTCCGCCTCAACGCCGCGGGCGCGGGTCAGTTCGAGCACACGCTCATCATCGTCGAGGACGACGCCGACCTGCATTTCATCGAGGGCTGCTCGGCACCCAAGTACAATGTGGCGAACCTCCACGCCGGTGCGGTCGAGCTCTTTGTGGGCAAGCGCGCCCATCTACGCTATTCGACCATCGAGAACTGGTCGAAGAACATGTACAACCTCAACACCAAGCGCGCCCGCTGCGAGGAGGAGGGCGAGATCGAGTGGATCTCGGGCTCCTTTGGCAGCCACGTGGGCTACCTCTACCCCATGAGCGTGCTCGCGGGCCGCAAGAGCCGCTCGAGCTTCACCGGCATCACCTTCGCGGGCGCCGGCCAGAACCTCGACACCGGCTGCAAGGTCGTGCTCGGCGCGCCCGACACCACCGCCACGGTCGAGACCAAGTCCATCTCCAAGGGCGGAGGCATCTCCACGTTCCGCAGCTCCATCGTCGCCACCCCGGCCGCCGAGGGCTCTGCGGCGAGCGTGTCGTGCCAGTCGCTCATGCTCGACGACATCTCGCGCTCCGACACCATCCCCGCGATGGACATTCGCGCCAAGAACGTGGACATCGGCCATGAGGCGACGATTGGTCGCATCGGCGACGATAAGGTGTTCTACCTCATGAGCCGCGGCATGTCCGAGGAAGAGGCGCGCACCATGATCGTGAACGCTTCGCCAATCCCGTTTCCAAGGAGCTCCCGCTCGAGTACGCAGTCGAGATGAACAACCTGATCAAGCTCGAGATGGAAGGGGCTATCGGATAATGAAGATGGACGGTATGACCATTCGCCATGCAAGTGCGATGCCTGCTCCAACTTGGAGCTGGCTCAAGATGAACGACGTCACCGTGAAGATCCCCGATGGCCTGGAGCGCACATGCCAGGTCGAAATCGAGGCAGGCGACACCCTGGACAACACCACGAGTTTTGAAAGCGCCATCGCGCGCCTGCAGGAGCGCCTCGACGCCGAACGCAGCGACGCCCGTGCAGATTCCCGCGCCATCTGCGTTGCCGCCACGCGCAAGGACAAGGGCGCCGAGGACCTCGATGTCCCCGCCCTTTCCTCCTACGAGAAGCGCGCCGCCCTCTCCGAGATGGCCGGTGATGTCGCCGCCGACTTTGAGACCGGCATCGGCATCAACGCCCGCGCTATCTGAACTTCCTCGCCGGCGGAACCGCGGTCCTCGCAGCCGAGGCTGGTGAGACCGAGCAGGCGAACATCCGTGTTACTGCTGAGAATGGCACTGCATCGGGTGCCAGCGTTGACATCATCGCCGAGGACGGTGCCACCTTCGCCGTGACCATCTCCCTCGATTCCACCGCCGAGCAGCCAACCTTCATGGCTCCACTCTGCGTGTGTTCGCCGGACGCGGCGCCCGCGTCGACCTCACGGTCTATGTCACCGCCAGCGATGCCGTCACGCTCATGGAGGATTCCGGCTTCGTGCTCGACGAGGACGCGCGCGTGACCGTCCGTCACGTGGTCCTCGCAGGCGGCTTCACCGCCACAGGCCTCGCAGCCGACCTCCGGGGCGACCGCTCCCGCATCGACGTCGAGACGAGCTATCTCGCCGCTGGTACCGAACAGCGCGACTTCAACTACGTAATCCGCCATCGCGGTCGCAAGACGCTCTCCAACATGGACGCAAACGGCGTGCTCACCGGCTCGTCCAAGAAATGCCTACGTGGCACCATCGACCTCATCCACGGGGCAAAGGGAGCCGAGGGCGCCGAGCGCGAGACGGTCCTGTTGGCAAACCATGGCGTGGACAACAAGACCATTCCCACCATCTTATGCGATGAGGACGACGTCGCGGGCAACCACGGTGCCACCATCGGCCATGTGCGTCCCGAGCAGCTTTTCTACGCCGCATGTCGCGGCCTTTCCCAAGAGCAGACGGAGGCCCTGTTCCTCTCCGCCAAACTTGAGGACGCCGCTCTACGCGCGCCCAATGACGCGATTCGCGCCCATGTCGTCCGCCTGGGCAACCAGATCGTCCCGGATTTTGAGGAGGAGATCGCGTGATCGACACCGACAACGTGACCTGCGACACCTGCACCACACCTTCCAGTTTCGTATTCGATGCCTCTGATGAGGTAAGTCGCGGATGGCCCCGCGTCGACATCGGGCTCAATCCGTATAAAAGCTCCTTCCCGCTCCTCGCCCAGCGAGAGGACATCGCCTTTTTGGACAGCGGCGCCACCGCGCAACGCCCTGCATGCGTTCTCGAAGCTCAAAGGAGCTTCTATGAAACGATGAACGCCAATCCCCTGCGCGGTCTGTACTCGCTCTCCGTTGAGGCGACCGAGGCCATCGCACGCGTACGCGCCCAGATCGCCGAGCTCTTGGGCGCGGTAGACGAGCGAGGTCGCGCCCGCGCCAACGAGGTGGTGTTCTGCCGCAACACGAGCGAGGCGCTGAACATTGTTGCCAAGGGCTTCGCGCCCCACGTGCTCAAGCCCGGTGACGAGGTCGCCATCACCATCATGGAGCACCACTCCAACCTGATTCCGTGGCAGCAGGCGTGCCGCGCCGCAGGTGCGAAGCTCATCTACCTCTACCCCACCAAAACCGGTCGGATCACCGACGAGGAGATCGCTGCCAAGATCGGGCCTGCGACCAAAATCGTCGCCGCCGCGCACGTCTCCAATGTCCTGGGCGTGGAAAATCCCATCGCCAAACTCGCCGCGCGCTCATGCAAACGGAGCCTACATGGTGGTCGACGCCGCCCAATCCATCCCGCACATGCGCGTCGACGTGAACGAGCTCGGCGCCGACTTCCTCGCCTTCTCCGCACATAAGGCACTTGGCCCCATGGGCGTGGGAGTGCTGTGGGGACGTGCGGAGCTGCTCGACCAAACCGACCCCGTCCTCACCGGCGGCGAGATGATCGACTCCGTCACCGAGCAGGGCGCCGTCTGGGCCCCCGTGCCCGAGAAGTTCGAGGCCGGCACACAGGACGCTGCTGGCATTTACGCCACCGGAGTGGCGCTGGACTACCTCGTGAACAAGGTCGGCTACGACGCCATTGCCGAGCGTGAGCACGCACTCGTCCATTACGCCATGAGTCGCATGGTCGAGCTTCCCTTCGTTGACATCATCGGGTCCATCTACTGGGACCAGCACCATGGGGCCGTTAGTTTCAACATCCGCGGCATCCATCCGCACGACGTCGCGAGCATCATGGACATGGACGGCGCGTGCATCCGCGCAGGGCACCACTGCGCCCAGCCGCTCCTCACCTGGCTCGGCGTGGAGAACCTCGCCTGCTGCCGCGCCAGCCTTGCCTTCTATAACGACAAGTACGACATCGACCGCTTCATCGACTCCCTCAACCACGTCTGGAGTGTCTTCAATGGGTAACATCTACCGTTCCGCATCCTTCATGGAACACAGCTCGCACCCCGATTACAAGTACGAGATGGACGCCCCCACGCACACGCATGACGGCATCAACCCCAGCTGCGGCGATGAGCTCACGCTTTCCCTACGCGTGGAGAACGGAGTCATTGAAGAGGCCGCCTTCACCGGGCACGGCTGCGCGATCTCGCAGGCGTCAGCGGATATCATGGCAGACCTCATCACGGGCGAGACGGTTGAGGAGGCCAAGCGCCTCTCCGGGCTTTTCTTGGCGATGATCCGCGGCGAGGAGCTCACCGAGGACGACTTTGACGACCTCGACGAGGCGGCCCAACTCAAGGACATCTCGCACATGCCCGCGCGCGTCAAGTGTGCCGAGCTCGCCTGGCGCACGCTCGACGGCATACTCAGCGCGTAACCTTCTTGTGTATCAGCTCATGCCCGGCGCGGCGCCGTGACAGACGGGTACACTGTGTACACGGTCGCGACGGCGCGGCCACGATGTACCCACGGAGGCACGGATGACGTCACAGACCGATCGCGAACAGGAGCGCTCAACGGCGTCCGTAACGCCCGGGGCAACCGAGCAGCAGCGTGAACGCCGCGCCCCCAAAATCGCAGTTGGAGACGTCTCCGCCGTCCAGGACCGCAAGGCCGACAGCACCTCCATGAAGCAGGTGCGCTCCACCTTCATCTTCCTTGCGTTCATTGGTGTCGCCTACGCCGCCTACCTCGTCATGAGCGGACAACTCGATGACTTTATCCGCGCGCTCATCGGCGTCAATCCCAAATGGATCATCGCGGGCGTCGCGTGCTTTCTGTGCTATTACGTTTTCGGCATCCTGGCTTACGCCGCCATCGTCGTCATCGACCACGACTCCCCCGTCGGGTTCCGCGACCTCATGAGCGTGGAGGCATCCGGCGTCTTTTCATGCGTCTTACCCCGGGAGCGCGGGCGTCATCCCGTCGCAAATCTACCGCCTCACGCGCGCGGGACTCTCCCTGGCCGATGCTTCCGCCCTGCAATTCGTACGCTTCACCCTCTATGAGGCGGGTGAGGGCATCTTCGCCGCCATCATGTTGCTCTTTTGCGGCAACTACTTTTTAGAGACCTTCGCCGACGTCAAGATCATCGGCTCGATGTTATCTGGATCGGTCATTTCATGTTCGGATACAAGTTCATCCAGGTCGGCGGTGTGCTGTTGCTCTGCCTGTTACCAGACCGATCCAAAACTCGGCTCGCTCGGTCTCAAGATCGGGCGCACGCTGCACATCCTCAACCAGGAGCGCTATGAGCGCTACCTCGACTTCCTCACCACGCAGGTCACCACGTTTTCACAGGCTTTCCGCTCTGCAGCATCCAACTGGCATGTGCTCCCCATCGTAGAGCTCCTTACCCTGATCCAACTCGGCTGCATGTATGCGCTGCCCTATTTCGTTCTGCGCTCGTTTGGCCTCGAGGCCGACCTGCTGGTCTGCCTCGCCTCCGGCTCCATGGTCGAGCTGCTCGTTAACGCTATTCCGCTGCCAGGTGGAGCAGGCGGCGCCGAAGTCGGCTTTACCTACCTGTTTGGCAATATGTTCGGATGGCATCTGTCTGCAGGTCTCGTCATATGGCGCTCCATCGAGTATCTGCTGCCCGTCGTCATCGCCGCCCCCTGCATGGGCATGCGTTCCACTACAGGAGAGAGCATCTACAACCGCTGGAGCCGCCGCGCGCATAACGCCCATCATGTGGCACATGGTGACTGGGGCGGGGTCAAACGGCCGGCGGGCGCAAGTTCAGGCCGACGGACAAGCGAACAAGCACGCCGACGCGAGTCAACGCCGCGCGCAAGTCCGACGGTGTCACCTTCAAGGTTCCTGCAAAACGCACGAACAAGGAGGCGCGCGCGCACGAAGACGGTTCCACATCGGGCACCTGCAAAGATCGCAACGCATAGCGTCCCTCGTTGGCACGGCCCCTCGGACATGATCACTCCTGCCACGCTTCGCCCATATTAAAGCGTTTCAACTTACCTTCTCCCTCGCAGGCGACCCAACTCGGGTTAAAATAAAGCTGCATGTCAGGTTTGCCCGGTCCATCGGAATCAAAACCGTGCGTCCGGCAGCGACTACGAAAGAGAGGAGAGGCATGCAGTACTCACAGGAAGTGGAGAACATGTGCCCCGTCGCCAAGGGCGCATACCACGGCCCCGCGCCCATCCCGGAGGAGGGCCAGTGGGTCCAGGCCAAGGAGATCAAGGACATCTCCGGCCTCACGCACGGTGTTGGCTGGTGCGCCCCGCAGCAGGGTGCGTGCAAGCTCACGCTTAACGTCAAGGAGGGCATCATCGAGGAGGCCCTCGTCGAGACCATCGGCTGCTCGGGCATGACCCACTCCGCCGCCATGGCTTCTGAGATCCTCCCCGGCAAGACCATCCTCGAGGCCCTCAACACCGACCTCGTCTGCGATGCCATCAACGTGGCCATGCGCGAGATCTTCCTGCAGATCGTCTACGGCCGCAGCCAGACCGCGTTCTCCGAGGGCGGCCTGCCCGTGGGCGCCTCCCTCGACGACCTCGGCAAGGGCCTGCGCTCCCAGGTCGGCACCATGTTCGGCACCAAGGCCAAGGGCGCTCGCTACCTCGAGCTCGCCCAGGGCTACGTGACCCGCATGGCCCTCAACGCCAACAACGAGATCATCGCGTTCGAGTTCATGAACCTCGGCAAGTTCACCGACGCCTCAAGGCCGGCAAGACCCCCGAGGAGGCCATCGCCGGCGCCATGGGCCACTACGGCCAGTGGGAGAACGCCGCCAAGTACATCGACCCGCGCACCGACGAGGAGACCCACACGGTCGCCAACGTCTTCCCGGTTCACGAGTAGAAAGGGAGGGATAGAACATGGCTGTTACTTTCGAAGGTTACGAGCGCCGCGTTGAGAAGATCAACGCCTGCCTCGCCGAGAACGGCATCGCCTCCCTCGAGGAAGCCGAGCAGATCTGCCTCGACAAGGGCGTGAACGCCCGCGAGATCGTGCACGACACCCAGTCCATCGCATTCCAGAACGCCGAGTGGGCCTACACCCTGGGCTGCGCGCTGGCCATCAAGAAGGGCGCCAAGAGCGCTTCTGAGGCTGCCGCCATCATCGGTGAGGGCATCCAGGCCTTCACCGTTCCGGGCTCCGTCGCCGAGGACCGTAAGGTCGGTCTGGGCCACGGTAACCTGGGCGCCATGCTCCTGTCCGACGACACCGAGTGCTTCGCATTCCTCGCCGGTCACGAGTCCTTCGCAGCCGCTGAGGGCGCCATCAAGCTGGCCCTCAACGCCAACAAGGCCCGCAAGACGCCGCTTCGCGTCATCCTGAATGGCCTGGGCAAGGACGCCGCCCAGATCATCGCCCGCATCAACGGCTTCACCTATGTGAAGACCCAGTTCGATTACTTCACGGGCGAGCTCAAGGTCGTCGAGACCATCCCCTACTCCGATGGTCCCCGTGCCGCCGTCAACTGCTACGGCGCCGACGACGTCCGCGAGGGCGTTGCCATCATGTGGCACGAGAACGTGGACATCTCCATCACCGGTAACTCCACCAACCCCACGCGCTTCCAGCACCCCACCGCGGGCACCTACAAGAAGGAGCGCCTCGAGGCCGGCAAGAAGTACTTCTCCGTGGCCTCCGGTGGCGGTACCGGCCGCACCCTGCACCCGGACAACATGGGCGCCGGCCCTGCCTCCTACGGCATGACCGACACCATGGGCCGTATGCACTCCGACGCCCAGTTCGCCGGCTCCTCCTCCGTGCCCGCGCACGTCGACATGATGGGCCTCATCGGCATGGGCAACAACCCCATGGTCGGTGCCACCGTCGCCTGCGCCGTCGCCGTGAACGCCGCTATCAACGAGTAGCATTCGCGCCGCGCGAGACGCACGCCAACGACTCGGCAATACGGGCCGTCACCTTCGGGTGGCGGCCCTTTTTCTTGGAGAGGATTCCAGGAGGAGGATGGACGGCGGACAGGCGGACACGGCAACGGGCGCACCCGCCGATGTACGGGCGCGACAGCCTCAGGCGCACGAGAGGCGCGTACACATATATCTAAAATTCAGACGATCTCATGCAATATCCGACTAGATGACTCGTATGACAAACCGTCCGCGCAATAGCATCTGCCGCGTACCGACCCGCGCGTCCGAACGATACCGCGACCACGTACCCTAGTGAACGGCGCATCATCGGCCAATCCGCAGATAGGAGAACCCCATGGAACTCAAATGCGATGTCCTCGTCATCGGAGGCGGCATTGCAGGCATCAGCGCCGCAATCGAAGCCGCATCCCATGGCGCATCGGTGGCACTCGCCTGCGCCGGGCCGCTATTCGGAGGATCGAGCTTCTACCCGGGCACATGGGGGCTCGGCCTCATCGGACCCGAATCCGATACCGACGAGGCGGATCTGATCGCATCCATCTTACGCGTTGGCTGCGGTGTCGCCGATGAGAGGCTCGTGGAGACGTTCGTACGGGGTATTCACCCGTCGATCGTCTGGCTCGAAGATGAGCTGGGCGTGAGGCTCAAACGTCCGGAGAGCGCCGAAAGCGCCCTTGAATCAACCTTTATACCCTGCTTCGACCATAAACACCGTTTGTGGCGTGGCATCACACGAAAGGAGTTCGAGGCCGCCGCAAAGCGCGCGTTCGAGGAACTCGGCATAGATGTCCTCGAACGATGCGAGCTGATGCACCTCACCCGCGGCGAAGACGGAACGAGGGCGATTGTGGGTGCCATCCTCTACGACCGAAGGGCCCAGGAACTCTTCGGATGCATCGCCAACGCCATCGTCCTCTCGACAGGTGGAACCGGAGGCCTATTCGAGCGAGGCCTCACCTCCCAAGACGTCCTAAGCTCCGCCCAGGGCATCGCCATGGATGCCGGCTGCTCCCTCGTCAACATTGAATTCATGCAGATGATGCCCGGCTTGGTCTACCCCGCCCGCGGCATCGTCTTCAATGAGAAGACGTTTCGCTACGCCATGTTCGAGGACGAGAACAAACTGCTGCCCAGGGAGCCAGAGGACCTCGGCGCGCTCCTTGAGATGCGCTCCGGGCACGGACCCTTCACCTGCCGTCTTGACGACGCACTCGTGGACATGGCGATTGACGCTGCTGGCGACGAGGGGCTTTCTGTTCGCTATCGATTCCCGCATGAGGGAGCCCCCGAATTTGTGAGGACATTCGCCCAATGGATGCAAGACGAGCTGGGCATCACTCCCGCGGATAACCTGCGCGTCGCCATGTACGCACACGCGGCAAACGGTGGGATACAGATCGATGAATGTGCTCAGACCGGCGTGCCCGGTCTCTATGCCTGCGGTGAGGTGACGGGAGGCATGCACGGGGCCGATCGCATTGGAGGACTCTCGAGCGCCAATGGACTCGTGTTTGGAAGGATTGCCGGCACACAGGCAGCGAAGGCAGCTCAGCGCGTGAAATCCGGTGCCGCGATACGTCATGTCGCGACACGCGCCCTCGAGTTGGCGCTTCAAGACATCCGCATGACGGAAGTGCCCCTCGACGACATGGATGCTTCCCGCATTGCGGGGGACATGAAGCGCACGATGACGCGCACGCCATGATCCAGCGCACCGAGGCAGGTCTCGCAGATGCGCTGCAGGATATCGAGCAGTTACAGCGTGAGGCACGTTTCCACGGAGCATGCCGCGACTGCGTCATCCCCCGTGACGCCTCACTCGCACGGGGAATTCGCATTTCCTCGCAGCTCAAGCTCGCTCACGCCATGCTAAGCGCCATGCGCGAACGACGTGAGAGCCTTGGGTCCCACTATCGACCCGATTATCCACCGCACATGCATCATCCGCGTGCCTGATCAACGTTGCTGCATCCCCCGGATTCAATGGGATGTAGCCGAACGCAATCGATTTGAGGAGCTAGAACACGCACATAAAGAAAAACTCCCTTGCGGGAGCATACATTCAATGGTGGGCGATCAGGGATTCGAACCCTGGACCTTGGGATTAAGAGTCCCCTGCTCTAGCCAGCTGAGCTAATCGCCCTTTGCATCTGCCATGTGAAGGGATGGGGTGGGTAAGGACTCGAACCCTCGACCTACGGGACCACAACCCGTCGCTCTAGCCAACTGAGCTACACCCACCATGTCTGTCACACAGCGAAGAGTATTATGCACGCTCATGGCGTTCAATGCAAGGGGTAATTCAAGAAAAGTTTGAGAGCCTTGGCCTGAGGGTGAAAATCCATTGGCCCCATGGCCGTCCCATGCCCCACCGCCGGCTTCGCCCAATCCCGCGCAATGCGGTTACCCGCGCTTCGTACGCACTCAACACGGGTTGTTGCGACCTCTTCGCATCTTAATCCATGCTGTCCGGAACACGATGCCCGTTGCCGCCCCACAGCAGTCGAGGAGCACATCGACCACTTGCCCGGAACGATCGGCGACGAAGAGTTGAATCGTCTCATCAATAGATGGAATGAATGCGCAAAACACGGCGGTGGCGACAAGGGAAGCGCGCGACACGGCACCGGCCCTGTCGAACGCCTGCGATGCGAACAGACCGAGCAAGAGATACTCGGTAAAATGCGCAGTCTTGCGAATGATGAAGTTCGTCAGCCACGCATAGGGAAGCCCCAGTGAGCGCAGCACCTCATGGGCACATTCCATGACACTCAAGCTTAAAGAACCGCTCCCCTGACCGGGAACGAGGGAGTTGCCCCATATGAAGGTGACGAACACCAAGGTGAGCAGCAGCCAGGGAATGCTCACCTTGGAACGAAACTGACTCGACAAGTTCGACAAGCCGAATTACCCCTCCGCAGACTGAAGCGCCGGCATCCCCGCCGTCCCGCCCTCGATGACCTTAAGGTACTCATGAGCGGTCCTGTGGACGCTTTTGGACGGGACCTTGTCGAACTCCTCCTCGATGATCGAGTTGACATGGCTATGCAGCGCGTGGCATGACTGCCTTCGGCAATGGCCGCCATGCGCCTGGCATCCATGACTGAGGTCGCGGCAGGCTCGGCAACAGCGGGTGTGGAAGAGACGGATGTCAGAGCAGATACGCTCTCGTCAGCGAGGATGGCAAGCGCCGCCGCCCACATACCCTCATGGCCGGAGTAGTCGGCAACCGGGACGCTCGGAGCCTCCTGCGACCGTACTTGTTGAGCGGGGCTAGAAGCCTGGGCCGTTCGCACAGGGACCGCCGATTGGACGACGGGCGCGGACATGGTGGGAAGCACGGGCGCATGGGAGCGAGAGACGACCGAGGGACCGTACAGGGAGGCCATGGCCTCGTCGCGCGCATCGGCTTCGTCCAAATCGAAATCATCGACGAACGACCCACCCGCATTGGCAGCTTGAGGGACGGGGGTCGTGGCTCGAACGGCAGCGGTGGCAGCGGTAGCCGTGGCCGCGGTGACGGAGGTGGCGGCCGCTGCAGCGCGCTCGGAACGACGCAACTCCTCGAGCGCGATCTGGTACATATCCTTCGAACGCGTGGGGTCACAGCTGATAGGCGAGCCGTCCTTGAACATCGCGTCGATTTCGGCCCATGCCTCCATCTCGTCGAGTGCATCAACCGCGCGCGAGATCACAGGGACGCCGGCCGGGGTGCCTTACGGGCAAAGCGCTTGCCCCGTGGTGCCGAGGATGTCTGGGAGTGCGAATTGGAAGCACCCCTATTGATGACGCCCGTCTCGTACATGGACGAGAATCGCGCGGCCTCGGCCTCTTCGGCGGCGACACGATCGGCATGGACGTCGAGAAGATGACCCGTGAGCGCCAGCATGCCGACACCGGCGACGATACCGGCGGCGAACGGCATGGCGTCGGCGCGGACAACCTCGCTTACACCATCGAACGGCAAGCTCACAGCATACGCGGCAAGCGGAAGTGCAATGCCCAATCCCGCGGAGATGCCGACCGCGTTGCCACGATATCCAATTCTTGCCTCAGCCATGGCGCACTCCCTCGGTACCATACGTTTCATGACAGATAACCGCGCCAGACTACGTCGGGCGACGGCTTGAGGTCGGATGGAAAAGATGAATGGTATGGCTCGATGGCACAGTGCGCCCCAAGCAACGGATGGTGGTTCGTTTCATCTGCATTTTTCCGTCGCGATCTTCGTTGATTATGTAAGAATTCGCAGGTATTTTCAAGTGTATTTGGCAAGTGGAAATCGGGAACAAGAACCTTGCCGATGCGAAATCGCACAAGTGATATCGATGCGTAGGGAGTTCATATGCTGCGAGTCGCCATTGTCACGGGAGCAAGCTCCGGCTTGGGCCGAGAGCTCGTCAGACGCATAGACGCCGGCGAGGCAGGGCACATCGATGAGATCTGGCCCATTGCTCGGAGGCTCGAGCGTCTTGAGGCGCTTCGCCGCACGAGCTCGACGCCCGTTCGCCCCTTTTGCCTCGACCTCACCGATCCGTCTTCGTTCGAAGTCATCGAGGGAGCTCTTGCCGAGACGCCCGGCGCGGAAGTCGCGCTCCTGGTAAACAATGCGGGGTTCGGCATCTTTGGCTCGGTCGCCTCCCAGCGCACGAAAGACGGCGGCGCAATGGCACGTCTGCTCATGCAGGCACCGGTCGAGCTCATCTACCGTACCCTCCCTTATCTACGCGCCGGTTCCCGCATCATCAACATATCGAGCGTGGCGGCGTTTATTCCCCAGCCGAAGCTCGCCGTGTACTCGGCGGCAAAACGGTTCGTTCTGGACCTCTCGCGCTCGCTCGACGCAGAGCTCGGCAGCGCGAACATCCACGTGACCGCCGTGTGCCCCAAATTCATGAAGACCGAATTCCTCGACAAACCGGGCGACGATGTCGCCGCGCGCGCCATGACCGCAATTGGATTCGAGAGCGCTGAGAATGTTGCGAAGGCAGCCCTGCGCGCCTCACGCGCGGGCAAAGACCTCTGCATCCCGTCCCTGGACATGCGGGCCTACTACGCAGCCTCGCGCGTGCTCCCCTACAAAGCAGCTCTGGCGGCAGAGCGCGTGCTGGGCATCCTGTAAGCAAGGCAATCCCCTCACGGCAGGAAGAGCTGCGAGGGGATTTTTCGTCTAGGCAGATTCCACAACCACGTACGGGCCTTAGTCGCGTGGCGGGGTATACCGTAGGGTCGTCTTTGCGGAACGAAGCGAAGCCACGACCCGAAGCGTATACCCCGCTACGCGACCCAAAAGCCCCTACAGCGCGTCGGCGTGGTCTGCAGCCTTCTTGGCGGTGCGGATAAGGAAATCCTGGTTGGAGTTCGTGCCTTTGAGGCCCTTGATGAAGGACGCGGCGGCGCGCTCGGTATTGTTCATGCCCGCCAGAATCCGGCGGATGCCCCACATGAATGGGCGCATCTGCTCGTCAACGAGCAGGTCCTCGTTGCGCGTGCCCGATGCCACTGGGTCGATGGCCGGGAAAATGCGACGGTCGGCCAAATCGCGATCGAGCTTGAGCTCCATATTGCCCGTGCCCTTGAACTCCTCAAAAATCACCTCGTCCATCTTGGAGCCGGTATCGATGAGCGCAGAAGCGAGGATCGTGAGGGATCCGCCGTTCTCGATATTGCGAGCCGCGCCCAGGAAGCGTTTGGGCGGGTACAGTGCTGCGGAATCCACACCGCCGGAGAGGATGCGCCCGGACGCCGGGGCCGCGAGGTTATACGCGCGGGCGAGTCGAGTGATGGAGTCGAGTACCACCACGACGTCGCCCCCGAGCTCCACGATGCGTTTGGCGCGCTCGATCACGAGCTCGGACACACGCGTGTGGTTTTCGGCGGGCATATCGAAGGTCGACGCCACAACGTCGCCCTTGATGGAGCGCTGCATGTCCGTGACTTCCTCGGGGCGCTCATCCACCAGCAGGCAAATGAGATGGACCTCGGGGTTGTTGATGGCGATGGACTGGCAGATCTTCTTGAGGATGGTGGTCTTGCCGGCCTTGGGCGGCGAGACGATCAGGCCGCGCTGGCCCTTGCCGATGGGGCTCACGATGTCGATGGCTCGGCCCGTGATGGAATCGCGACCATGCTCCATCTTGAGCGGCTCGTTGGGATAGATCGGCGTGAGATCGGAGAACTTGGGGCGACGCTTGACCTCCTCGGGGTCCATGCCGTTCACCGAGCGAAGCTTGGCGAGGCCGGGAAGCTTGTCGTTTGCGCGCATGGGGCGCAGCGTGCCCTCAACTAGGTCGCCGGGACGCAGGCCAGCGGCTCGAACCATCTGCGCGGGCACAAAGGCGTCGTCACGGCTGGGCATGTAACCGTGCGCACGGACGTACCCGAATCCCTGATTGTCGATATCGAGGATGCCCGAGATGTCACGGAAGCCCTCCGCACGGGCGGCGGCGGCATACACGGCCTCGATGAGCTCAGGCTTTTTGATGCCGGTCGGATCAAGTTCGAGCTCGCGGGCCTTCTCGCGCAGCTCGGCCACCTTCATGGCGGCCAGCTCCTCGCGCTTAAGCGAGGGCTCGACGGGAGCAAAACGGTTGTTGCGCTGCTTGCGGTTGTTCTGCTGGCGCTCGCGACGCTCGCGGCGCTCCGCGTTCTTGGAGGGAGTCTTGGGACCCTTGTCATCACGCTCGCCATGTTCGGCGTCACGGCGATTCTGATGGGTGCGGCGGGTTTGCTTACCATCGGTACGGGCATCGTCTTTGCCCTTGGCCTCGTCCGACTCGCCCGGATGTGGGGGCGTGGGCTGGGTGTCCGCCGTGTCGGAGGAAGCGGGCGCATCGAGCGCCTGAGCCTTCTTTGCACGTGCGCCACGACCAGGGCGAGCGTCCTTCTTGGGCGCGGCGTCCTTCGGAGTCTGCACGTCCTCGGACTCTGCGTCTTGAACACCGGACGCGGGAACCTTAGGCTGCGCCTCATTGCTCGCCGCAGCCTGTTCGTCCCGGGCAGCCATCAATGCCGCCTGCTGGGCCGCCAGCGCCGCAGCAGCGGCTTTCTCCGCCTCAATATACGCCTTGGGCTTCCTGCCGCGACGATGCGGACGTAGTGCGGGGTCGATGAGCGGCACGGTGGGGTTCTCCAACAAAGACGGAACTTCCGCGACCGGGGCCTCTCCGGCAACCATCTCCGCCGCGCGTTCCGCCGCGCGGCGCTGACGACGGACCACTGATGCCTGGCTCACCTGAGCGAGCGCTCGAGCCTGGATGATCTCGGGAGATGCCGGGGTGCCCGCCTCGTCCGCGGTCTTTGCCTTGCGCGCGCGGCGCTTCGGCTTCACTGCCGGCTCCGACTCGACATCACTGCCGGACTGCGTAGGAGCCTCCCCATCGGCAGAAGCTTTATTTGCGGACTTTTTGGCAGAAGCCCTCTTTGCCGTGGTGCTCTTCCTGGCGGTGGAGCGCTTTTTGGTGGGAGCCTTTTCTGCGGCAGCCGCGCCCTCCCCCTCCGTAGAACGAATCGCCTCGACATCTGTCGCTTGAGCGGCAGTGGAAGCGGCGGGGCCAGCGGCACCCTCGGAAGCGGGGGCCAAAACGGGCGCGTTCTCGATATTCACTTCTTCAGACACGCGGCTCTACTTTCTTCTCGCGTTGGTAATGCGAGCGCTCTGATCTGTCCAAGAACGAGCTCGTAGTGGAATTCGTTGTAAAAGGGATGCAAAGCGCAGTTCGCGTTACGGCAAAATATACCATATTCCAACCAGACGGCAACAATGAGCTGCGAATCTGTCCACATCGTGCCCGTATTCGACCAAAAATGCCCGGATGTCGACAAGACATCCGGGCAAAACGGCGCGTTTGGAAACGCCGCTCGGTTTCTCAGGTGCCGCAGATCGCGGCGAAAGAGGAGGGCGCACGCCTGGCGTGCGGCGCCCGACGATTGAGCCTGAGATGCGGTGTCTGAGGAAGCCCCGGGCGTGCCACGGCACCCAAGATTGCCACGCGCCCAGAGGCGCAGTGTACTGACGTACATAAG
>ENA-OPZD01000139-OPZD01000139.1-human-gut-metagenome-genome-assembly--contig:-NODE-139-length-25020-cov-3.505564_pt1 | contig 25020 bp, 34 predicted proteins | sample MGYA00242479_ERZ504495 | MGnify/ENA primary metagenome ERZ504495 (study PRJEB26092, sample SAMD00036286) | human gut metagenome | host: Homo sapiens | study: EMG produced TPA metagenomics assembly of... | reverse complement strand
GGGTCGTTGGTTCGAACCCAACTCGGGGAGTTGAAGACAGAAATCGATTTGATTTCTGTCTTTTTTTTAATATTTCAATATAAAAGCACAAGCCTTTTGCTTATTAAAAAAAGGAGGTTTGTGCTTTTTTATAATACATTATTTCTGTAATTGAATCCTATCATTGTCAACCCGATATTTATATTCTGCGCAGGAATATCCTTTCTTAAAACACCATGAATTTGCAAACAGAACAATCTGATAAGTCGTATCAGCGGAAAGCTTGTTAATACGCCGGTGCTTCTGAATAATTTCTTTGCAACACTGATCCGGATGGATGACGAAGAAACGATTCGTTACTATATATAGCTCGATTTCTAGCGTATTATCATTAGTATAGATAGTAGAATGCCTGACAGAATAAGGTCTGGTTTGAATAAAGGAGAAAAAGAATGCAATGATCAATAATATAGCTAGGATTCGGATATTTCTTTTTTTCAAGGCAAACCTCCTAAATGGTAATTTCTTACAGTGTATATAAATACATCTATATAAATACAGTGTAAGTTATCACATCTATTTTTTCAACCGAAATCTTAGTATACTTCAGTTATAGGATGGTACGAAAGATGAGTAGAATTAAGATTGAACTGGAAAAGGTATTAAAAGAGAGAAAGATCAGCAAGAATCAGTTATGCTATGCATGTAAGCTGCAGCATACCCAGCTGAATAATTATTGTAAGAACAAAGTCGTGAGAGTTGATCTGGCTACGATCGCGAAGATCTGCGATTATGTGGGATGCAGTATTGCAGATATACTTGTGTTGGAGAAGGATGAGAACCGGGAAAAGAGATAGCGGAAGAGTAAAAGAAACATGTAGGATAAAAAACAATCTCTATAATTTAAAAGGATCTTTTAGACGAGGAAAAAGTTTAAAAGATCCTTTTATTCAACCCTGAATCGGGGAACGTTTCTCATAGAAAAGAACTATAAAAAATAAGAAAATAAAAACGGAAAACCATTGTCTGTAGTATAAGTATTTGTTATTATGAAGTAAATAGAGGATATTTTACAAAGTAAAGCTTAATCTAGAGAATCTGCCAGTGGCAGGCCGCTGTAGATACCAAGGTATACAAAAGGAGAATGAAAAAAATGAAAAAAGAAGATATGTCCTGTATCGACTGCGCAGTAAAAAACTGCAACAAAATGGATAAAACCTATCCGGATTTCTGTCTGACAACACACATGGATGAAGAAGTTCTAAATGAAGCTATGGAATGCTACAATGAAGACGAGAACCGCAAAGTAACAATTGCTGCAGCTGAAGTAGAGTATGAGAATTACTGCAAACATACCCGTGTCGAAGAAATCATGGATTTTGCAAAGAAGATTAATGCGAAAAAGATCGGGATCGCAACCTGTGTCGGATTGTTGAAAGAAAGCCGTATCCTGGCAGATATCCTGCGCAGACACGGCTTTGAGGTGTATGGTGTCGGCTGCAAGGCAGGGACACAGAAGAAAACATCGGTCGGCATCCCGGAATGCTGCGAAGGTGTCGGTGTGAATATGTGTAATCCGATCCTGCAGGCAAAGCTTCTGAACAAGGCGAAGACGGACCTGAATGTTGTGGTCGGACTTTGTGTGGGGCATGACAGTCTGTTTTATAAATATTCCGAAGCACTGACTACGACAGCAGTGACGAAAGACCGTGTACTGGGGCATAATCCGGTGGCGGCGCTTTATACTGCGGATAGTTATTATTCGAAGTTGAAGAAGAGTGAAGAAGAGTAATATTTCTAATTTGGGCGTTTAAAGATACATAAAGATATAACAAAGCGAAAAATGAAACTAGAACTTGTGTAAATGTTCTGTTATAATAAATTGTTAAAATGAGAGGGGGTGTAAACATGGCAAGTATAAAAGATGTAGCACAAAAGGCAGGAGTCGGTGTTGGAACAGTATCAAGAGTACTGAATAACAGTGGATATGTATCGGATGAGACACGTGAAAAAATAGAAGAGGCTATGAAAAATCTTCAGTATACACCGAATGAACTTGCCAGAAATCTGTATCATAAAAAAGAGTGGGATCATTGCCGTTCTGGTGCCAACAGTAGAAATTCCTTTTTTTTGCAGAACTTGTACATAATATTGAAGCAGAACTCTATAATGAAGGATTCAAGATCATGTTATGTAATACAGATAAGGCACATAATGCAGAACTCGAATATCTGGATATGTTAAACAGGCATATCGTGGATGGTGTGATTACAGGTGTACATTCCTTAGATGTAGAAGAGTACAAAAAAGATAAAAAAACAACATTGTCATTTGACCGTTATTTGGGAGAAGATATTCCTGTGGTTACAGTCGATCATAAGGAGGGCGGACGACTGGCGGCGGAAATTCTGCTTAAGAATGGGTGTAAAAAATAGTACATTTCAGAGGTGCAACTGCAGTAGAGTCGCCATATCATGAAAGACATTTTGAATTCGCAAGAATTATGAAGGAACAGGGAGTAGAGTGCTTTGATTATGAACTGGCATGGAATAAATTTGATCTGGAGTATTATAAGTATGCGGTAAAAGATTTGTTTGACAGACTGGATGAATGGGAATTTGATGGGATATTCGGAACAGATCTGGTTGCAATCGAGTGTATGAATGAGGTTATCCGAAGACATAAAAAGGTTCCGAAGGATGTAAAATGTGTGGCTTATGATGGAACATATATTACACAGATAGTAGAACCAAGTGTGACTTCAATCGTTCAACCGATAAAAGAACTGGCAAAAGAGGCGGCCAGGTTAATTTGTGAATTGGTTAATGGGAAGACATATAAAAATGAAAAAGTAACATTAGGAGTATCTGTGAGAAAAGGGGGAGAACAACAATGGAATAGTAAAAATGCACAAAAACAGTGCTAAAAAATTTGATGAAATAAACGAAATGACGAAAAAAATGTTGACATCTGAGCAGCTAAGAGTTATATATAGATTATACAAATCAGTCATGTGCACAGCTGAATTTATTTTTTTAACAAACATGGAACGGGTTCCATAAATAACCATCTACTCATTTAGGGAGGAAAAACTATGAAGAAAAAAGTTTAAAAAAGGTTACATCTGCAGTATTAGTTGCAGCGATGTCGATGGGACTGCTTGCTGGATGCGGAGGAAGTAAGTCATCAGGAGAAGCAAAAACGGATGCGGACGGGGCAACCGTCATTAAATTTGGTATTCATGTGGCAAACCCAAAAAACAGGAAACGGTTACTTACAATATTGTTCAGGGATTTAACAAAGAAAATAAAGGAAAATATAAAGTAGAATTCGTAGCAGCTGATACAGAAGCACATTCAAAAAATATGAAACTGGCAGCACAGGATGGAAGTCTCCCGGAAATTGTACATTTAGATTCAGCGGAGGCACCGGAATACAATGAGGCCGGATACTTATTAGATATGTCTGATTTCCTGAAAGAAAATAAAGACATTGATGATGCACTGGATGGTATGGAAAATGCATTCAATGATGGAAAAGTACAGTATGGACTTCCATATCAAAGTAATGTTCAGGGATTTTTCTATAATAAAGATTTGTTTGATAAAGCTGGGATTGCTTATCCAACAGATGATACAACTTATGACGAATTCCTTGATATGATCGCAAAACTGAAAGATTCAGGAGTTACACCAATCGCAATCGGAAGTAAGAACAGTGGATACTCAATGTGGGAGTTCAATGAATTCTTTTCAAGATATGGATGGGAAGATAATGAAAAATCCTATACTGGTGATAAGGCAAAATATTCAAACGATGATATGAATGCATGTTTTGAAAAAATAAAAGGACTTGCAGATGCCGGAGCATTTCCGGAAAATATGGCAACAATCGAATATTTTGACGCAAAACAGCTCTTTAATGAAGGAAAAGCAGCAATGTTCGGAACAGGTCAGTGGGACTGTGCAGAATTTGATAAAAATGTCGGTGAACACATCGGATTCTGGTGGGGACCAAAATTTGAGGATTCTTCTTATGAACAGAATATTGCAATGAAAGTTCCAGCAGCTCCGCTGGTAGTAAGTTCAGCGGTAAAAGATAATGATAAAGCAAAAGAAGCTGTGTATGCATTTTTGAAATATTATTATGGAGAAGAAGCAGCAAAGATTTCTTATGAAGGATCCATTTTCCCGGCAACCAATTATGATGGTATTGCAGCAACAGATTCACAGTATGCAATGAATGCAATGATCACAGCACTTGGAAATGGATGGAAAACACCAAAAGCAGCTCCGGACCAGACAGTTACTCCGGCAGTTCAGGAAGCAATGTATGATGCAATATTTGGTGTTATGCAAGGAACATACAGTCCGAAAGATGCTTTAAAAAATATGGATTCGGCAGCAGCAAACTAGACAGACGTTAATATTGGCTGACACTGCATGGGACCGCCATGAAGATTTATCATGGTGGTCCCAGATATAAAGAGGATGAGCGTATGCATTGGTTAAGTAAAAAGAGATACAAGATAGGATTGGTAATTCCGACACTGGTTGTGTATATGGTATTTATTATTATTCCTATTGGAATGTCAATTGGATATAGTTTTACAAAATATTCTGGAATTGGAAAGGCTACATTCAACGGATTGACAAATTATATGAGATTATTTAAAGACCGTTTGTTTTGGATATCCTTAAAGAACACAATGATTATGTTTATATTGGCATTTGTATTGTTATTGTCTTTATCTTTTCTCATTGCTTTGTTACTGAATAATAAATTAAAAGGAGTGGATTTTTCAAAGTCATTAATCTTTTCTCCTGCCATTATCGCACCGATCATTGTTGGAATTATCTGGGTTTATATATTAGATCCAAACATTGGTATTATCAATAATGTTCTGGATGCGATAGGGGCATCTGGTTTGAAACAAAAATGGATAGGCGGTAATACACTGTCTCCGTATAGTATTGCGATTATCTATTTCTGGCAGCAATTAGGATATCTGGTAACGGTATTTATTGCAGGCCTTAAAATGATACCGGGAGAGGTGTTGGAAGCAGTTGAAATAGATGGTGCAAGCTTTGTACAGAAGACAATGTATGTCACAATTCCAATGATGAAATCAACGATTTCAACAGTAGCAGTTCTGATCATTACAGGAGTGTTTAAGATCTTTGAAATTGTGCAGCAGACAACAGGAGGAGGTCCAAACCACCTGTCTGAGACGTTGGTTACATATAGTTACTCAATGACATTTAACAGTGGAGATTATGGTTATGGAATGTCTCTGGCTACATTTACATTCCTTCTTTCACTGGTGATCACAGGTATTTATTCAATACTTACAAGAGAAAGAGGTGAATAGGAATGGTACCGAAAAGAAAGAAAATTGCAATGTATGCTGCGATGATCATTATAACAGCGATTGTTGTATTTCCATTTTTATGGATGGTATTGCTTTCGTTCAAATCAAGTTCAGAGATCATGTCTAATCCATTGGCAATGCCGAAAGCATTTAATCTCGACAACTTCAAACATGCATTGGAAACATTAAACTTTCCACAATTATATGCGAACACTTTTGTTGTATGTATATTATCTGTTGTGTTGGAACTTATTATTACATTCTGCAGCTCTTTGTAATTGCAAGAATGGAATTTAAGCATCCGAAGGCAAAGAGTTTATTGTATGGATTTTTGATTTTGGGATTATCTGTTTCACCATTTATTTTATTGTTTCCGGTATATAAGATTAATATCTTTTTCGGGTTGAGCGGAAAATGGGCATTGATTTTTCCATATGCAGCAAGTTCGATTTCATTCAATACGCTTCTTCTGACAGCATATTTGAAACAGCTTCCTACGGAAATTGACGAAGCGGCTGTAATAGATGGCTGTAACATCTGGCAGCTGATGGTGAAAGTTATTTTGCCAATGGCAAAGCCGGTTATTGCAACAATTGTCATTTTTAACGTGTTATACATATGGAATGAATATCCGTATGCATCTGTAATGCTGAAAGATGTATCTGATTATACACTTTCTATGGGAGCTTCATTCTTCAAAGGAAATTATACGGTAGATTATGGTGGAATTGTAGCATCCAGTCTTATGATTATTGTTCCGGAACTGATCTTCTATGGATTATTCCAGAAGAATATTGTAGAGGGTATGACAGCGGGAGCTGTGAAAGGATAATTATTAACAAAAAGAAAAGGAGACTTATATTATGAGCAATGTATCAGGATTATTTAAAGATTTGACAACTGTAAAAAAGCCAGAAACGGAAGACTTGCCAGCTGGGATCAGAGAGGTAAGAATCAGGATTATTGGGAAATCCCGGCAGGTGAGACAATCTCTCTTGGAGAAGTGGAAGGACCTGGATGTATCACACATATCTGGATGACTTCTTCCTGCAGAAAAGTAGTAGCACCAAGTATTCTTGATCCGGTATTAAATGCTTCAGCAGCTCCGGTTATGGAGATTCATCCGGCACTTGGAGTTATCTGGGATGATTATGATCCATTCTATTATAGAAAAGTTCTGATCAAGATTACATGGGATGATCAGGATACACCAAGTGTACTTGCACCATTGGGAGATTTCTTCTGTATTGGTAACAGTTATCCGGGCAATTTTTCTTCGCTGCCATTTAATGTTTCGCTGAAACCAGAAGAAGCAGGAAGATATGGAGCTCCTTGTTCTGTGTCATGCTATTTCCCAATGCCTTTTAATAAAAAAGCAAAAATTGAGATTGTAAATGAAAACGAACTTCCATTTATTTTATATTTCAATATTGACTATGAAATGTATAAAGAGCCACTGGATGAGAATACAGCATATTTCCATGCAAGCTGGCACAGAGAAAATCCTTGTCAGGGCTGGGGACCAGACCTTCAGACAAACTGTCCGGAAGTTAATAATGTAACCAATTTTAAAGGTGAGAATAACTATACGGTGCTTGATGTAGAAGGAACGGGACATTATGTAGGATGTAACCTTACTGTAAAACACTACCAGGGAAGCTGGTGGGGAGAAGGAAATGATATGTTCTTCATTGATGGAGAGGAATACCCGTCATTAAATGGTACAGGAACAGAGGATTATTTTAATCATGCATGGGGAATGCAGAAAAATGCATATCCATTCTTTGGAACAATTGTACATGAAAGTGATACGGATGGATTCCAGGTATCTTATCGTTTCCATATTACAGATCCAGTAAGATTTGAGAAGAGTCTGAAAGTTACGATTGAACATGGACATGCGAACCATCTGTCAGATGACTGGAGTTCAACGGCATACTGGTATCAGACACTGCCAACAGCAAAACCAATTACGATTCTTCCTGTAGAAGAGAGAATTCCAAATGTACCGGTACTTCCAGAACGTAATCTTCAGATGCCGGAATTAACAGAAGAAATGAAAGAAGCAAGAGAATCATGGGCAAAACGCTGGGAAGAGTATAAGCCTGCAAGAGAAGAACAGTTCAGAATTAAAGAAAATAAGGCCCGCCGGGAATCAAAGCTTAATACTGAATTTGCAAAGAAACTTCGTGAAGAATATAAGTAATAATACCGGAGGCACAATATGTCAAAAGAACTGATGATTGAAAGAATAGAAAAAGCCCAGAAAGAAATTGAAGCAAAAAGAGAAAAAATACAGCAGGGAAAATTTCGCCAGAACTATCATTTTATGGCAGAAACTGGATGGATCAATGACCCAAATGGGTTGATATATTTTAAAGGAAGTATCACTTTTTCTATCAATATAATCCATATTCCGGATTTTGGGACTGTATGCACTGGGGACATGCTGTCAGTGAAGATATGATTCATTGGGAGTATCTTCCATTAGCGCTTGCACCAAGTGAAGTATATGATGATCATTTGAAGGGGGGCTGCTTCTCCGGCAGTGCGATTGAACATGATGGAAAGTTATTCCTGATCTATACAGGAACCTGTAATAATGGAAATGGGTTTGAACAGGCACAGTGTATCGCATATAGTGAAGACGGGATCCACTTTGAAAAATATGAAGGGAACCCGGTGATCACAGCACCGGAAGGTGTTCCAACAGATCTGTTCAGGGATCCGAAAGTGTGGAAACATGATGATACCTATTATGTAGTCTGTGGAGCAAGCAAAAATGGATTTGCACAGGCAAGACTGTATAAATCGACAGATATGTTCCACTGGGAATTTGTCAATGTCCTTGCAGAGAGCAGAGGCGAATGGGGCTATATGTGGGAGTGCCCGGATTTTTATCCGGTAGGAGATAAATATGTGTTGATGTTCTCTCCGATGGGAGGAAAAGAGCGCACCAGTGTTTATCTGGTGGGAGATTTTGACTATGATACCGGAAAATTTTTCTATACAATTTCAGGGGAAATTGACTGGGGATTTGATTATTATGCACCACAGTCATTCCTGGCACCGGATGGCAGAAGGATTCTGGTAGGATGGGCGAATGCATGGGATTGGATGCCATTTTGGAAAGACTGGGGTCCGACATATCAAGAAGGCTGGTGCGGATTCTTTAACATTCCGAGAGAGGCGGTATTAGCAGAAGATAATACATTAAAGTTTATTCCTGTAAAAGAATTACAGGATCTCCGGAAGAATAAGCAGGAAGAAGCGGACATTCTGATAAAAGAAGACGAGAAAAAGAACTTCGGAGCGGCTGTGTTTATGAAACGGAAATGCGGATAAATCTGAAAAAATCAACTGCAGACAAGATTAGGCTGAACTTAAGAATGTCTCAGGGAAAGAAGACAGAGATCCTATTTGATCTGCGAAAAGCGGAAGCATATTTTGACCGTAATAATTCCGATGGCTGGAGTAAAGGAGTCGCAAGATGTCCATTGAATTTAATGGGCAAAGAGCATCTGGATATTCATATTTATTCTGACAAAATTTCATTAGAAATATTCAGCAATGATTATCAGAATAATTTTTCTTGTAATATATATAATGTGGATGATGATCAGAAAAATGAAATGACAGCAATTGGTGGAGATCTGATGATTGAAAGCATTCGGTCATGGGAACTTGAAAAGACAATGAAATAATTATTCTCTCTCCAAAAGGAATAACAAACCAGATTAGCAAAGGTTTGTTATTCCTTTTTGCATATTATTTATCTAACTTAAGTCCCGCCAGTGCCTGTGCAAATGCGTTATTCACCGGTTCGTCATTTTGCTGCTGCTGTTTCTTCAGATATTTCTGGACATCGCGCTTAGATACGCCGGCACCTTCTTTGGCACGACGGTTCTTGAATGCTTCCAGCTTCTCTTTGTAGCCGCAGGAGCATACAAATGTCTCACTGTCTCCTTTCTTGATCAGTTCCATCTTCTTGTGACAGTTCGGACATCTTGCATTGCTGGTGCGTGCGATCGTCTCGCGGTAGCCGCATTCACGGTCCTGGCAGACCAGCATGCGGGAGTTCTTGCCTTTGACAGAAAGCATACGCTTGCCGCAACGCGGGCATTTTGTATTAGTCAGGTTATCGTGACGGAAAGTTCCGTCGGAAGTCTTGATATCCCGAATTAATTCTTTGGTGTAGCTTTCGATATCTTTGATAAATACCTGTTCTTTGTGTGCTCCTTTGGCAATCTTGGCAAGTTCCATTTCCCAGGAAGCGGTAAGCTCCGGTTTTTCAAATCTTCCGGGACTAATTCCAGAAGCTGTTTTCCTTTGGATGTCAGAAGAATCTCATTTCCCTTCTTTTCCAACAGGAAAGAGTGGAACAATTTTTCAATGATATCGGCTCTTGTCGCTACGGTTCCGAGTCCGCCGGTTTCACCGAGAGTTTTTTTCATCTTATTATCATCAGAAGACATATAACGTACCGGATTCTCCATGGCGGACAGAAGTGTCGCTTCTGTAAAACGGGCGGGAGCTTTGGTCTTACCGCTTGTGATATTTGTGCGTGTGACAGTCAGGGTGTCGCCTTTGTGGAGAACAGGAAGTGCCTGCTCTGAAGCCTTTAAGTACATATCGTTATTTTGGAAATCTTCTCCAAAATCTTCAGAATCTTCATAATCCCCGTAAGCATCATACTGTGAAGCAGAGGAACCGGAAGATGCAGCATCGGCATATACGGCCTTCCATCCGGCGGCTTTGATGACCTTTCCTTTTGCAGTAAATGTTTCACCTGCGGCTTCAGCTTTCAGTGTAGTCTGCTCATATTCAAATGCCGGATAGAGGACGCTGATAAAACGGCGTACGACCAGATCATAGATCTTGCGTTCATTGTTCGACATATGTTCCATCTGGACATATTCTTCCGTCGGGATGATCGCATGATGGTCGCTGACTTTTTTATCATCTACGAAGGCTTTGCTTGTCTTAAGCGGTTTCTTTAAGAGTTCCGGAATATATTTCTTATAAGGTCCGATATTGCAGGCTTTCAGGCGTTCTTTGATCGTTGGCACAATGTCCGTGCCGATATAGCGGGAGTCTGTTCTTGGATAGGTGAGGACTTTGTGGTGCTCGTACAGACTCTGCATGATATTCAATGTCTCCTTTGCGGAGAAGCCAAAGTGCTTATTGGCATCGCGCTGTAATTCCGTCAGATCATAGAGGCCCGGAGAAGGTGTCCGCTTGGATGAGGTATGCACATCTGTCACGGTAAGCGTCTGGTTCTTTAATTTTTTATCAAGGCCGGTTATCAGGTCTTTGTTAAAGGAGCGCAGGGAACCGCTTTTCTTTTGCTGCCATGTCCATGTGACGATAGAAGCCATAGTGCCGACAGAACCACCGGTAACAGAAGTTGTACAACGCAGTCCATAATAATCTTCCGGTTTAAATGAACGGATCTGCTGTTCGCGGTGTGCGATCATGGCAAGTGTCGGTGTCTGTACACGTCCGCAGGAGAGCTGGGCGTTATACTTGCAGGTCAATGCACGGGTGGCATTGATCCCGACCAGCCAGTCTGCCTCTGCGCGGCTTCTTGCGGCATGATATAAGTCGTTGTACGCACGACCGTCCTTCAAGTGGGCAAACCCTTCTTTGATCGCTTTATCGGTAACAGAGGAGATCCACAGACGGCGGATCGGCTTATGACAGCCGGATTTGTCCAGGATCCAGCGGGCAACCAGTTCTCCCTCACGTCCGGCATCGGTGGCAATGATGATCTCAGAGACATCTTTCCGGAAAAGCTGTGTCTTTACATTATGGTATTGTTTGGATGTCTGTTTGATCACGACGAGCTCCCATTTCTTTGGAACCATCGGGAGATAAGACATATCCCAGGCTTTGAACTTTTTATCATATTCTTCCGGGTCTGCTAAAGTGACCAGATGGCCGAGTGCCCAGGTGACGATATAATTGCTGCCTTCGATCGCACCGGAAATGTTCTTGTGACAGCCGAGAACACGGGCGATATCGCGGGCAACAGATGGTTTTTCTGCCAGTACGAGTGATTTCATATATATATACTCCTTTCAGATATAGAAAACCCCGAAACATGATGTTTCCGAGGTTATATAAGAGGCGCCAACCAGATTTGAACTGGTGATAGAGGTGTTGCAGACCTTTGCCTTACCACTTGGCTATGGCGCCATGCCTTACGTACTGTTAAGTATAACAAATACGTAAGATGAAGTCAAGAAAATCTGTATGTTAAAATCCAAGATCTTCATTTACCAGAATGACTTTGATGCGCTGCGGTGTCTTGGAATATCTGGTGATCAGGATCTGACAGCAGATCGTATCCGGTGTTTTGCAGTCGAAACAGGCACCTGTCTTGCAACAAGGAGTGCTCAGGTTGAAACGCTGTGCATTGATTGGAGCGGCTTCATTTCTTGCACGGGACATGGCAGAATCTACATCGCGTGTAACTTTATTCATTCCGATGATCATCAACACATTCCGTGGTCCGGCAGCGATAGAGGATACACGGTTGGAATGTCCGTCGATATTGATCATAATTCCATCTTCCGTGATCGCATTTGCACTGGTCAGGAAGTAATCACAATCATATGCCGCAAGCTCGATCTTGCGCTTATCTTCCGGTGTCGGAGCGGTATCGCGGTTGTATACCTGATAATTTCCCTGACAGACAGCTTCTTTTAAGCCGATCTCATTGACAGACATGGAACCGCCCCAGGAGATGCTGTTTCCTTCCGGGATTAATTCCAATGCTTTCTTCAGAGCCTCTTCTTTGGAGTCTGTATAATAAGCTTCCATGTTGCGGGCTGTAAGTTCTTTTACAATCTTTGCGCCTAACATCTGGTTTCGTTTGATTCGATTCTGATCCATAATGAATCCCTCCCACGTTTATGTTGTTTAGATATTTCTACTTGAAATTATAACACAGATTCAGGTCCGTAGTCTTTGAAATCATGCAGAAGTTGAGGGGATGATCATTTATATACTGCGCTTTTCCAGCCTTAAAATATAAAAAGAAAGCATGATGTTTGTCCGGTTCTCATTGGTCAGGATATCATAATCCAGAAGTTCTTTTATCTTATTCAGTTTATACGACAGCGTATTCTTATGACAATAAAGTGCATCTGCGGTATGGATGATACTACAGTCATGATCAAAGTAGACTTCCAGGATATGCAGATAATCGGTATGATGCACAGCGTCATAGTCAAGAATCGGGCCAAGTGTGGAGTTCAGGAAATCCGTTGTCAGAGATTGATTGTGGATATCGGCCAGAAGTTTGTATACACCAAGCTTATCGTACTCAAGGAAGTTCTTTGGGAGAGCAGTTTTGGTGAGCTGATAGGCGGTAAATGCGGTCTCGTAAGAGCGGTGAATGTCTGTAAGCTGCGAGACCGTAGTTCCGATCCCGACATAGACATCGGAGTTATTCTGACAGACATCGTAGAGCTTCTGAGATATATCGTTTACAGATTCACCGGCAAACAATACGATCAGATGCTTCCCTTCTTCATATACGATCCCTTTAGACATGAAATAACGGATCTTCTTTTCCAGCTGTTCCAGGTAAGAATTACCGGAATCACTGTCATAAGTGTGGCAGCTGATTATGAGGACAGTATAGTTCATGTCGCGGAAGAATCCATTGCTTTCCAGAGGATTCAGATAGGAGTCTTCATTCTCGGGGTAATAGATCGCATTTTTCAAAGCAGCGGCAAGACTGGTCTCGCGGTGTTCGTTTTTTAATAGAATCTCAGAAAAGATCCGCATGATATCAATGAACGGAGTGTCCCAGGAAGTGGAGAACAGCGGAAGCTGTATTTCATTGCAATAGTCGATAATCTCCTGGGAAAATGCAGGACGCGATTTTACAGAGATGATCAGTCCGCTGGCGTGTGCGTCCTTCAATGACTTTAAGAACTCTTTCAGCCAGTCCTGAGAGGTAAAATTCAGACCGGAGTTAAAGATCAGTTCATCACCGTGGAGCAGATGGGAGAATTCACCCTGTTCGACGGTATGGATCCAGGTTACTTCTTTATCATAAAAACTATTGGTATGAAGGATGACATCAAATTGGTTGTTAATTGCTTTATACAGGGACTGTAATTTAATTGCCATAAGTGTGGTCCTCCTGATATATGTTGATCAGAGTATAGATATATTTTATCATAATTGTGTGTGACACACAATTTATGGAATAAAATCTGTCGATTAAAACTATATTCATAGTTAATTTCGTGTGATATATTGTATGAGAAGTACAAAAGAATGAATATTCAACCCTGAAAAATGTGCTTCTAAAAAGATCCATTCTCTAGATTTTTAAAAGACAGAAAGCTCTTCAACGAAAGTTGAGGAGCTTTTTGTGGTTCCAAAAAGAAAAAACAGAGCGCACTCTATTTACAGGCAGTACCAATGGTGCTAGAATGAGTAACATCATATTGATACAACAGATACAACTGTCCTGACCAGGAAAGATGTCCAGCCGAGGCAGTATACCAGGAAAAGACGGAGGAATGAAAAAATGAAATCAATAAAAAGTGGAAAAATTGTAATTATCGGAGCAGGACATGTAGGATCTCATTGCGGACTGAGTCTTATGATGCAGGGACTGGCAACGGAGATCGTATATATTGATATAGATAAGAATAAAGCGGCAATGCAGGCACTTGATCTTGATGATATGGCTTCCAATCTGGACAGGGATTTTACAGTGAGAGCCGGAGATTATTCCGACTGTGCGGATGCTCATATTGTTGTGATGGCGGCCGGAAAGAGCCGTCTCCCGGGACAGACAAGGCTGGATATGTTCGATGATTCGATCAAGATGATGAATACGATCGTAGGACCGTTAAAAGAGTCAGGATTCCATGGAATTCTGATCAGCATTTCCAATCCGGCAGACATCATTGCTGATTTCTTAAGAAAAAGACTGGGACTTCCAAAAAATCAGGTATTCAGCACCGGAACATCTCTGGATTCAGCAAGACTCCGCAGAATGTTATCTGAGATCACCGGCGTAAGCCGTCATTCCATTCAGGCTTATTGTATGGGTGAGCATGGGGATTCGCAGTTTATTCCGGTATCACATATACAGATTGGCGGAATACCGGTAAAAGAATACCTGAGTATTCATCGGAATTCCGGGATAAATTAGATTTTGATAAGATCAGTGCGGAGGATAAGGTCTGTGGATTTCACATCGTAGAAGGAAAAGGCTGTACAGAATTTGGAATCGGTGCCGTATCAGCAATATTGCAAGAGCAGTCATGCATGATGAAAAGAGGATCCTTCCGGTATCCGTTCTCCTTGAAGGAGAATATGGAGAACAGGGTGTTCCGGCGGGAGTACCATGTGTGATCGGGAAAAACGGTGTGGAAGAGATTATGGAAATCTCCCTGACAGAGAAAGAAAAAGAGCAGCTCCATAATTCATGTAACGTCATCCGGGGATTCGTCGAGAAAGCTGATCAGATGTAAAAAATCGTTAATATTTTAATTACTTTTGGATGTGTTGCATTTTATATTGTCCTATGTTACATTGACAACAGAGTACAAAAAGAATCAGAAAGAGCCAAAAACAGTGCCCCTCTAACAACAGAGACCGGAACAGGATAACCGGCAGACAAGTATGTCTTATAGGAGGTAATTGTAACATGGCAATTTCAATCGGCATTAACGGATTTGGACGCATTGGACGCGTAGCACTCCGTATCGCCATTAATCAACCAGACACTTTTAAGGTATGCGGAATCAATGTACGAAATGCAGACCTGGGTTATATGAAGTATATGATCCGGTATGATTCTACATTTGGACGTTTCAGGGAGAACTGGATACATATGAGAATGGACTGATCATTGAAGGACAGAAGATTCCTGTATTTTCAGAATCAAATGCGGCATTGATTCCATGGGGAGCATGTGGTGCAGAGTATATTATTGATGCAACAGGTGCATACTGTACAACGGAAAAGGCAAAAGCCCATTTAGAAGGCGGTGCGAAGAAAGTTATTATCTCAGCACCGGCAAAAGACGGGGATACACCGACATTTATCATGGGAATTAATCATGACAAATATACATCGGATATGCCGGTTGTATCGAATGCATCATGTACTACGAATTGTCTCGCACCAATCTGTAAAGTTCTGGAAGATAATTATGGAATCGAATATGGGCTGATGTCAACGATTCATGCTGCAACTGCAAAACAAAAGGTTGTGGACAGCCGTTCCCAGAAAGACTGGAGAACCGGACGTTCGGCATTTGGTAACCTGATTCCATCTACAACGGGAGCCGCAAAAGCAATCTCGCTTGTCATTCCGGCTTTAAAGGATAAGATGAGTGGTATTTCTTACAGGGTTCCAACTTCAGATGTATCAATTGTTGATCTGAATGTAGCGTTAAAGCAGCCGGCATCATACGATGAGATCTGCAAAAAGGTCCGGGAGGCCTCTGAGACATATTTGTCTGGTATCCTGGATTATGTAGAGGATGAAGTGGTATCTTCAGATTTTATCGGAGATTCACATGCATCGATCTTTGATGCAAGGCAGGGGATTCAAGTGAATTCTCACTTTTTCAAGGTCATCTGCTTCTATGACAATGAGTGGGGATATACAAGTCAGATATTCCGGATGATTGAGCATATGGACAGGATAGATCACAATCGCTAATAATTAAGATGACGACAGGGGCATGTAAGATCTGATTCTGATGTAACACGTTTGATTTTATATCATACACTTCTGTAAGGGACATATGGATTCGTTATTACGATTATGAACCAGACAAGATGCGGACAGAAAAGCAGGCAAAGCTTTTGCTGTCCGCAGAAAATAAGAAAAATCTGAAAAATAAAAATTTTTCGGAAAATTCAAAAAAACACTTGCCAAACAACCGAGTCTATGATATATTAAATATCGGTCGTGTGAAAAACACAGTGACAAATAAATATACGGCTCCATGGTCAAGCGGTTAAGACATCGCCCTTTCACGGCGGTAACACGGGTTCGATTCCCGTTGGAGTCATATGGCGCCATAGCCAAGTGGTAAGGCAAAGGTCTGCAACACCTCTATCACCAGTTCAAATCTGGTTGGCGCCTCTTATAAAAACACCCGGAATATTTATTTCCGGGTGTTTTTTATCAAAGAATACAAGAAAAGCTGCCGGTGGCAGCCTCTCGTATATTATTTCATTATAATTGAATCTTCTTTAACATATGATCGACGAATACTTTTGCATGCTCCACATCCAGATCATCCGGATGAGTAAGTGCAAGATCGAAATTCTGGATAAAACGGTCGATCTGGTCGTTATTCTCGTCAGTTCGCATGGATTCATACTTCATACGTACCTTCTGCGGCATCTTTCCCTGACAGATAAAATATCCAAGATAATCGTTGTCTGCTTCGATCCAGGCACTGACGCGTCCGGCAATATCCTTATAATATTCAGGGGAATCCCCCATTCCGCAAGTTCCGAATAAAGCAATCTGTTTGCCGCTTAAGTCATTTAAGAAGTCACTGACTTCCAGGCTGCAGCTTCCTCGGTGCACGCAGAATCCGATGAAGTAGACATTGGCTTCCGGAATCGTCTTATCTGTATCGATATTGATCAGATCTTTGGAATTGCCGGGAAGACGTGAGAAGATAGATGCAGCAATTTTCTTTGTATTTCCGGATCCGCTTTGATATAAAACAAGATAATCCAACATAAGAATTCCTCCTTTTTTTGCGTTTGCTGATGATGACAATTTACTGTACATCTGTATCCTGTTGAAATTTCATGATTTACATATAATGGCCGCCACTGTAACCGCCCGGGGCACCGCAACACATTCCGCCGCTGCAGCATAAGTTACATACAATGTTGGCGATACATAATTTTACACACCAGTCGCTTCCGCCGCCGAAGGTGGTGGTATACGGATTCTGGCGTTGGCGGTACCAGCTTCCGCCGCTTTCAAACTGGTTGACTAACATCTGGTATTGATAGTTGGCTGGTTCCATGCGGAGCGCTTCTTTGGCATGCTGAAGGGCCGTTGCATTGTTGCCGAGACCGGAATTGGCAATCGCACTGTAGTAATACCACCGGGCAGTATGCTCGTTGATTCCGTTTAATACGTTCATTGCTTCCTGATACCGGCCGTTGTTGATGAAGTTGGCAGCAGCTCTTAAGTGAAGATCCTGCTCACTTTCCTGACCTGCATTACCGGTCTGTCGGTATTCTCCGTAGAAGCCGCGGAACGGACCATATCCGTTCTGGCTATATGGACCGTAATTCCCGGAAGAGCCGTATTCCCGCTCTTTCATGATCTGCTGATAGGCCTGCTGGACTTCTTTGAATTTCGCCTCTGCCTGATCCTTGTTCGGATTATTGATATTGGCATCCGGATGATATTTTCGGCTGAGGTTACGATATGCTTTTTTTATCTCGTCATCAGAAGCATCACGGGATACTCCTAAGACACTATATGGATCTGTCATTGTTCTTGATCTCCTGTTGTTGAATTATCTGTGTCAGGATGTGGATTATCATTTGTGGTTCTACCGGAAGTGGAATTGCCGTCAGCAGTATCTGCAGCGTTGTGTGTATTCTTGCCGGCGAGTCTTTCGGATGTTACGGCAGTGTATCTGCTCCATACTCCGGAATAGAGAACGTTCCGCAAGATCTCTGCATGCAGCAGTATCGGAAGCTGTTCGAATTCCCTGGAGCATTCCGACATCATAAGCGTCAGAAGGCTGCGGCAGTCATCTGCAAATGCAGGATCGTCCAGGTATGCCTTTCTGAATGGATTATAGCTGCCGGATTTGATGTCTTTTTCGACATCATCGTAGGCATCCATCAGATAGATGAATTTTCCGAGGAAGAATCCGATCTTACGAAGAGAGGATTCCCATTCATCGTGGCGGTATGCAAAAATCTCAGCCATGATATTGCCAAAAAGTCCGGACATAAGATCCAGATTCTGTTCATTTTCTGCCTCATATTTTGAGATTTGGGCGAGATTTTCTGAGATGACCTTACATTTTACGGGATATAATTTTTCAATCTTCTTTATCTTTGAATGCAAAAGTTTTGCGGCAACAAAAGCTTTCTTCCTGTGTTCGTCTGCCCAGTCATCTTCACACTTATAATAAGATAACAGCATGTTGATGGCTGCGGCATATTCAGTAAATTCATTGGTCTTTGCCGCATGCTTTTGCATGGGATGTGCAATACAACGGACCATCTCTGTCTTCGTGTCCGGTTCATAAAGACCGGTGAGCAGGATCACAAGAAATGTCATATCAAAGGATAAAGTCACCTGACCTCTTCTACCATAACATTCTTTTAAGACTTTGCATAGTCCACAGTAATAAGAATGATAGACATCATAATCTTTGAATTTCATCTCGGCTTTGTTGATAGAAATATAACCAAACATGGGAACTCCTTAGCTTCGTTTGATAAATCTGGTGTTACACTTCGGGCAGCGGATCTCAATCTTGCCTTTTCCTTTTGGAACACGAATTTTCTGTTTGCATGACGGACATTTGTAAATGTGGTGTGTCTTGCGCTGTGTTATCATGTTACGCTGCCTGTAGAAAAATGTCCGGATGCCGCGTGTCATCTGCAGATATTTCTGATTCTCGGCGGCTCGTTTGTAAGTATTTTTGGAAAACATCCGGAAATAAGAATAGATGATACCGGCCCATGCCAGCCAGGAAAGGATTCCCCGATGCGTCCATCCTGCGATCAGCATAAGGATCAGGGATCCCCAGATGGTAAATTTGCCAAAGGAATCAACACCATATCTTCCGTACATAAAACGTATAAATCTGTCTTTTAGTTTCAATTCATTCACCTCTTAAAATAGTACTTGCAATATACATTTAATCATACGCCGGGAATAGGAAAAATCAATAAACAGAGTATTAAAATTTCTAAAGATTTTAGATGAGAAAAGTGCAGAAACTGTGGTGGATGTGTTAAGATAAGAATGTTAATTTCGTAGAACAGGGTTGATAACGGGGAGGAGGCAGAATATGCAGAAGCTGACGGAGCTGATCAGAGAAGATATGAAACCGGCACTTGGCGTGACCGAGCCGGGAGCTATCGCATTTGCCGTGGCAAGTGCGAAGAAATATACGGAAGGTAAGATTGTAAATGTACATGTGGCATTGAATTCCGGTATGTACAAGAATGCATTTACCTGTGGAATTCCTAATTCGGAGAGATTCGGCAACTATTATGCGGCGGCACTTGGGGCGGTAGCGGCAGATTCGGAAAAAGGACTGGAATCGCTGGCAGATATCACACCGGAAGATGATGAGAAAGCGGCGCAGATGGTGAGCGACGGTCTGGTGGAGGTGGTTATGGATCATGTCGGATCCGAGATCACGATCGATGCCGTGGTGACAACGGAGAATAACCGGTGTAAGGTGATGATCCGGGATGCACATACGAATATCGTAAAGATAGAAAAAGACGGCATTGTAATATTTGAGACAGAAGATAAGATGTACAGGGATGAATCCCGGAAAAGCAGGCACGTCCGGTAATTCACGGATATTCCCTGGCAGAGATTCTTCGATATGTAAATACAGTTCCGGTTGAAGAGATTGCGTTTATAGAAAAAGCGTATACGATGAATCTGGAATTATTAAAAGAAGGACTGGCTTCGGACAGGGCAGTGTTCGCAAAGAAACTTTATCGTGAGAATGGCAACCGGATCATATCCCGGGATGCGCTCAAGACGGCGCAATTACTGTGTAACGGTGCGATAGAGGCCAGGGTTCTGGGCCTTTCCAGACCGGCTATGAGCATTACCGGGAGCGGTGCACACGGAATCATTGCGACGATGCCGTTGTATGCGTACCGGCATGCCAATGAAGATAAGACGGATGATGAGACCCTGTGGAGAGCAACTGCACTCAGCTATCTGATTACAATGTATATCAAAGAGTACTCAGGAAGATTATCGGCATTTTGCGGCTGCGGGATTGCAGCCGGAACCGGGATGGCCTGTGGACTGGCATATCTGCAGGGAGCGGATGGAGAAAAACATACAAAAGTGATTCAGAATATGGCAAGCGGTCTGACCGGAATGATCTGTGACGGAGGCAATCACGGATGTACGATGAAAGGGATCGTGGCAGTAGATGCAGCATTTCGTGCAACAGATATGGCAATGGATGATATCTGCATAGAAAATATTCATGGAATCAACGGCAGGACCCCGGAAGCAACTATGAAGTACATGGGAATGATCGCATCCCCTGGAATGACAGGGACGGAAAAGACGATTGTAGAGATTATGGAATCGAAAAAGTAAAGAAAATAGAACAGCACAGGAAGGGATCGAATCCGGAATGAGAAATGAAAATGCAGACAATGAAAGAAAAAACATCACCGCGGAAGAAGGCGGAAGAAAAAAGGGAATATAATCGCCAATGTGATTCTTGTGATCGCACTGATCGTATTCTGCGTGTCGGGCTTTCAACTGTTTAAGATCGGAAAAGGTTATCTGGATGGAAGAAGTGAGTATGATAAAGTGCGGAAACTTGCGGTGACGGATGATAAGAATAAAAATGATAAAGATAAAATCATAGTGAAGACGGAGATGATGCATTCTCTGTTGATTTTCAAAAACTGCTGGAGATCAATCCGGATACGATCGCATGGATCAGATTCCCGGATGAGCCGAGTCAGATCAATTATCCTGTTGTTCAGGGAACGGATAACAGTAAATATCTGAAGAAAACATTTTCGTCTAACGAAAATACGCTGGGAGCAATCTTCCTGAATGTTGACAATCAAAAGGATTTTTCGGATAAAAACTCTGTAATATATGGACATAGAATGCGGGACGGTTCGATGTTCCGTCACCTGCAGGATTATGATACCCGTGAATTCTGGAAGAATAATCCATATTTTACATATATACCGTTGATGGAAGAATTCTGAAATATCATATTTATTCGGCAGGACAGGTAGTCGACACTTCAGAATCGTATCAGACAACATTTGAAACAGATGAAGAATATCAGGAATTTTTGAATATGACGCAGAGTACTTCTCTGTATAATACCGGCGTGGAAGTGACAACGGCAGATACGATCGTTACATTGTCGACCTGTACCAGTGCCAGTGATAATCACCGGTTTGTTGTAAGAGGGTAAAAGAGGAGGAGACGAAACAGTGATGAAGAAAGAATATACCTATGAAGTAGGAGATGTGGTAACAATGAAAAGCCGCATCCATGTGGAAGTAAAGAATGGGAGATACTAAGGGTTGGAGCAGATTTCCGACTGAAATGTATGGGATGCGGACATCAGATCATAGACTCCGCCGATATTGGTAGAAAAAAATACAAAAGATTTGAAGAAAAAGGCTTGAAAGAATCGAGACTTTATGGTAACATAAGAACTCGTGATACAATAATTCTGTCCTAAAATAGAGACAGAAATCCTTGCTCCCACATAAGATGAGCGGGGGCCAAAAGACCAGAAGGAGGTGCAAGACGACATGAACAAATATGAATTAGCTGTTGTTGTCAGTGCAAAAATCGAAGACGACGAAAGAGCTCAGGTAATCGAAAAGGTGAAAGCATTAGTTGAACGTTTTTGGTGGACAGATCTCTGACGTTGATGAATGGGGTAAGAAGAGATTAGCTTACGAGATTCAGAAGATGAAAGAAGCATACTACTATTTCATCCACTTCGAGTCTGATGCTGAGACTCCAAGCGAAATCGAGCAGAGAATTCGCATTATGGACAACGTTATCAGATTTTTATGCGTTAGACAGGATGCATAAGCAGGAAGTAGAGGTATAATATGAATAAAGTAATTTTGATGGGACGCTTGACAAGAGATCCTGAGGTAAGATATTCACAGGGTGAGAATTCTACAGCGATCGCAAGATATACATTAGCTGTAGACCGCAGATTCAGACGTAACAACGACGGAGAGCAGACAGCTGACTTTATCGGATGCGTAGCTTTCGGAAGAAGTGCAGAATTTGCTGAGAAATATTTCCGTCAGGGACTGAAGGTTATCGTAACCGGACGTATTCAGACAGGAAGCTATACCAATAAAGAAGGTCAGAAAGTATACACAACAGATGTTGTTGTAGAAGATCAGGAATTTGCTGAAAGCAAGGCAGTAAGCGACGCAAATGCAGGAAGTTTCCGTGCGGCAGCTCCATCACCGGCTCCGGCACCAGCCACACCAGTATCTGATGCAGGTGACGGCTTCATGAACATTCCGGATGGAATTGATGAGGAATTACCTTTTAATTAGGCAATGGTACCATGCTGTGGTACTTGCCGCATTTCATTTTGTTGAAAGGAGAAACCAAAATGGCTTACGATAAAGGAAATCGTCCAGAAGGCGGCTTCAAGAGAAGAGGCGGCGGACGCAGAAGAAAAAAAGTTTGCGTATTCTGTGGAAAAGAGAATAACGAGATCGATTACAAGGATACAGCAAAATTAAGAAAGTACATCTCTGAAAGAGGAAAAATTCTTCCTAGAAGAATTACTGAAACTGCGCTAAGCACCAGAGAGCTCTTACAGTAGCAATCAAGAGAGCACGTCACATCGCTCTTATGCCATACGTACAGGACTAATATTGAATGTTGAAAACCGTCAGTGCATTGCACTGGCGGTTTTTTGTGTAAAGAATGCTGTCACGATTGGTTTATTTTTTTGTACGTTTGTCTCTTTGATTTTATACAATTCTTGTTTTTCTGCGGTTATATTTGCTTAGATTGAGATAGAAGCCATTAACTATGCAACAGGAGTCGGCATATGGAAGTTCGGTTGATAGAAAACAAAGAGTTATTAGAATCAGTAGAGCTGTTTAAAATTGAAAATCTGTTATGGGGAACAGAGAAGATTGCAAAAACTTATGGGTATATTGGATTCGTTCCGGGGGAAGGATTGTATATCAAACTTGTGTGTGTGGAGAAGGATCCTCTCCGGGTTTATAAAGAAGACCAGGATCCGGTTTACAAGGACAGTGCTATGGAGGCTTTTTTTCAATTTAAAGGAAATGATACGGCAGCAGATGATATTTATCTTAACTTCGAAATGAATGCAAATGGTGCACTTCTTGCATGCTATGGAAAGAATAAGATGAATCGGATACCATTTGCACCGGATCAGATACGGAAGATGAAATGTAGCGCAGAAATACAGGAAGAGCAATGGAATGTGAATCTTGCGCTTCCGATAGAAATACTGGAACAGGTATACGGGAAATTGAATTTACAGGAAGGATCCGATTTCCGCTGCAATTTTTATAAAATTTGTGAAACAAAGGAATACGAACATTATGCAGCGTACAGATGCGTAGAAAGCGAACAGCCGAATTTTCATCTGCCGGAGTATTTTGAAAATGCAGTAATTTTGAAAAGAAAGTAACAAATACAATTGGGAGGTTGTACTTATGAAGATTTACAAAGCAAAAGATTACAAGGACATGAGCAGGAAAGCAGCGAATATCATCTCTGCACAGGTGATCATGAAACCAAACTGTGTACTGGGACTGGCAACAGGATCTACGCCAATCGGAACGTATGATCAGCTGGTTGAATGGTATAACAAGGGAGATCTGGATTTCTCAGAGGTTACGACAGTAAATCTGGATGAATACAAGGGATTGCCACGTACGAATGATCAGAGCTATTATTACTTTATGCATCAACATTTGTTTGACCGTGTGAATATTGATCCGGAAAGGACCAATGTTCCGAACGGAATGGAGCCGGATGCGGAAAAAGAATGTGGAAGATATGAAGAACTGATCCGTTCACTGGGCGGTGTGGATCTTCAGCTGCTCGGACTCGGACATAACGGACATATCGGTTTCAATGAGCCGGGAGAAGCATTTGAAAAGGAAACACATTGTGTAGATCTGACAGAGAGTACGATTGAGGCAAATAAGAGATTCTTCGCGTCTGCCGACGATGTGCCAAAACAGGCATATACGATGGGAATTAAGACAATCATGCAGGCAAAGAAGATCCTGATAGTAGTGAACGGAGAAAACAAGGCAGATATCGTAGAGCGTGCTTTCTTCGGCCCGGTCACACCGGAAGTGCCGGCTTCTATTCTCCAGCTGCATAATGATGTGACGTTTGGTTGGGGATGAGGAAGCACTTGCTAAAATTGAGATTTAATTCAGGAAGGCTGTGGATACCCGAACCGGAATAAAGCTTGAAAAGGCGTTCCTGCTCAGGTTCCATCGGCGGGTCAATTCTAAAGGGGTAAAATTCTGCTAAAAGCAGGCTTTCAAAATTTGAAACTCGGCATACGCCTCAGACAGTCAAATTTTGAAAACCTAACGCAGAATTTTGCCCCTTAAGAATTACCAACGCCTCTTTCACATTCACTGGAACGCCTTTCCAAGTTTTATTCCGTGTGTATCAAATGCCTTAAGAATTAAACAGCAATTGCGTAACCGTAGTGGCCTCCACCGGGTTACACTTCCGGGCATTTTATTTATTAACATCCGCTGCCAGTCACGACTTGAAGGAAACAATAGATAAGGATTATTGTGAATGTGGAATGCCGTTAGAAACAATTAGAGAGTCAGAAGCACCGTTAAAGGAACGAAGCGAACGTGTTTGAGGCGAACGCCGAGTTTGAGCGTAGT
>ENA-OPZD01000138-OPZD01000138.1-human-gut-metagenome-genome-assembly--contig:-NODE-138-length-25250-cov-3.322454_pt1 | contig 25250 bp, 31 predicted proteins | sample MGYA00242479_ERZ504495 | MGnify/ENA primary metagenome ERZ504495 (study PRJEB26092, sample SAMD00036286) | human gut metagenome | host: Homo sapiens | study: EMG produced TPA metagenomics assembly of... | reverse complement strand
CCTCAGCACACCGAAGAACGATGGAACCTTCAATGTCTATGAGGATATCCGCGCTAAACTTATCCAGTCCGGTGTGCCGGAGGAAGAAATCGCATTTATCCATGATGCTGATACCGAGGCAAAAAAGAAAGATTTGTTTGCCAAAGTCCGTACCGGACAGGTTCGGGTGTTGTTAGGTTCGACACAGAAGATGGGCGCAGGCACGAACGTGCAGGACAGGCTGGTGGCCGTGCATCATCTGGATGTGGGCTGGCGGCCTGCGGACATGACCCAGCGAAATGGTCGTATCATCCGTCAGGGAAACCGAAACAAAGAGGTGCAGGTTTATCAGTATGTGACGGAAGGAACCTTTGACGCTATCTCTATCAGACACTGGAGAATAAGCAGAAGTTTATCAGCCAGATCATGACCAGCAAATCTCCGGTACGTTCCTGTGATGATGTAGATGAGCAGGCTCTTTCCTATGCGGAGATCAAAGCACTTTGTGCAGGAGACCCGCAGATTAAGGAGAAAATGGATTTGGATGTGGATGTTGCAAGGCTGAAAGTATTGAAGGCAGACCATCAGAGCCAGCAGTACCGATTGGAGGATAAGCTGATGAAATATTTCCCTGCGGAGATTGAAAAAACGCAGGGGTTCATCAAGGGCTTTCAGTCGGATATTCGGACGGTGGCGGCACATCCGCTGCCGGAAGAAGGGTTCTGCGGCATGGAAGTAAATGACACACGCTTTACTGAAAAGCAGAGGCCGGTGAAGCAATCCTCGCAATCTGTAAAACAATCAGAGTTGGAGCCAGTGCCGCTTGGCAGCTATCGCGGTTTCAAGATGGAGTTGTCATTGACAGCTTCCAGAAAGAGTATCAGGTGCTGCTGAAAGGCGAGATGACCCACCGAGTGCCCATCGGCACCAGTGCTGCTGGCAATATCCAGCGTCTGGACAATGCTCTTGCCGGGATTCCAGCAAGGCTGGAAAAGACGGAACAGCAGTTGGACAATCTTAGGAGCCAGCAGGAAGCGGCGCAGGCCGAGCTTGGAAAGCCATTTCCCCAGGAGGCAGAACTGGCAGAAAAGAGTGCAAGACTGGCAGAACTGGACGCACTGCTGAATATGGATGACCGTGGAAATGATGATCCTGACCTGAGAGAACAACGGAAAAACCGTCTGTCCTGGCAGAGCTACGTGACCGTGCCGGTCGCATTCCGCCGATGGCACATCGAGATGATGAGGAGGTGGCACTATGAGTGTTCGGGAACACTGGATCAACGTCCGGGTAAATCCGGAAGAGCTGGCAAGGATTCGTGAAAAGCAGAAGGAATTGGGTATTCGGAACACCGGTGCCTATATGAGAAAAATGGCGATGGACGGGTACTGCGTGAATCTTGATTTGTCGGATGTGGCGCAGGTATCCACTCTTCTTCGCCGATGCAGCAACAACCTGAACCAGTACGCAAAACGAGCCAATGAATCCGGAAGCATCTATGCGGAGGATATCCGGGATTTGCAGAAGCGGCTGGATGAACTCTGGGAGATGCAGAAGCTGATCCTGAAGAGGCTTTCCGGTATTCGCTGACAGCGCAAACGTGCGGGATTTTTACAGCACATGGCACAGATGAAACTGTCTGTGCCGTTACATATTTTTGCGGGTCTCCCTATTGACATCGTGGTGTTTGGCAAGCGGGTACAGTAAAATGAAGATGAAAAGAAAAACGAAGGGGTGAAATCCATGAAGATCGTATGTTTTTTGTTGAAGCTGGTGCTGAAAATCCTCTTGACTGCCGGTTGCGTTTCTGCTGCGATTTCTATGCTTTATCTGGAATCTGCTGATGCAGCTATCCCTGTGGGTGCTTTCGCCGGTTATGCTGTTTGTTCTTGGCTGCGGTATCTATTCGGTGGTTCGGGCGAGCTGGACGGATGTGTTCCTGCTGACCCTGATTGAGATGGGGCTGTTCGCAGCTGCGGTTGGTGCGGGCGGCATCATGGAACTGATGGAACGGCTGTGCGAGTGTGTAGAGGATGTTTTGACAATTTGAGTTCAGGAGGGATTAGATGGATATTCAGTTTATGAAAGATTATTATGATTTACGGTACGAGGAAACAGATGGAGAGAATCATTTTGTGGAAGAGACAGCTTATCAGGAAAAACAGTCTGAGCAATCGAAGATGGAAGACCAGCTGATGGAAATGGTGGGAGGCAGCGAATCTAATGTGTGGAAGCTGTACGAAAGCATTATGTGCGTCTATTTCGATATGGAAGAAATCATCAAGCAGGCCGTTTATTTGCAGGGGGCTTATGACCGGGAACGGATGTTAAAATGAGAATAGTAGATTGGTAAGAGCTGCCTTCGGGTAGCTCTTTTTAGATGGAGAAATATGAAAATGGCGGCTACAAGACTAATTGCGCTGCATATTAATAAAGGAAAGACGGTGGCGCAGTGTCTGGCTGACCGTACTGATTATACTGAGAATGCAGCAAAGACGGAAGATGGAAAATATATCAGCGCGTATGCCTGTGACGCAAAGACCTGTGATGAAGAATTCCTACTTTCCAAACGGCAGTATGAGCATATCACGGGAAGAACCCAGGCGCATGATGTGATTGCATATCAGATTCGGCAATCCTTTAAGCCAGGAGAAATCACACCAGAGGAGGCAAACAAGGTTGGATATGAGACGGCCATGCGATTCACAAAGGGAAAACATGCATTTATCGTGGCTACCCATGTTGATCGTGCGCACATTCATAACCATATTATTTTTAATTCGACTACATTGGACTGCACCAGAAAATTCCGAGATTTTCGCTTATCCGGTCTTGCACTGGCAAGGCTCAGTGATATCGTCTGCCTGGAACACCGGTTATCGGTCATTATCCGGAAGCCCTATGCAGAGCGGAAGAAGAGAACGGAATACCCGGAGAAAAAATCGCAGCGGGATGAAATCTGCGAGGCCATTGATGCAGCATTGGACAAGAAAACCAAAAGACTTCCGGGAACTGATTGAAATTTTGCAGGAAGCAGGGTACGAGTATAAAGATGGAAAACAGCCTGCCCTGCGGGGGAAAGGCCACGCCAGATTTGCTCGTTTCCGCTCTCTTGGCAAAGGATATTCGGTTGAAGAACTCTGCGAAGTGATTGCCGGGAACGCGGTTCATAAAAGTAAATTTGCAGAGAAAACCGCACAAGCGCACGGTCGGCGCAGGTACATCAGAAGGCGGAGTTGTCGTTCCTTATTGATATCCGTGCCAAAATGCAGGCGGGCAAAGGCGCAGGGTATGCGCGCTGGGCGAAAGTCTTTAATCTGAAGCAAATGGCAAAGCTATGATGTTCATGGAGGAGCATGGAATCAAGAGTTATGCAGAACTGAAAGAAAGGCAGATGGAATTTCTGAAAAATGTGATGCGTTGCTGGAATCTGTAAAGGCAGATGAGGCACGGATGTCGGAAGTGTCAGTGTTGCGGAAGCATCTAATCAATTATGCCAAAACAAAAGATATTTTCGCTGCGTATAAGGCATCCGGCTACAATCGAGAGTTCTATGAAGCCCATCGGGATACGCTGGCCTTACGCAGCGCAGCGAAAAAGGCGTTTGATGCCTATAAGAAAAGAGAACGGTTCTGACAAAAAGCTCCCCGCGCATCAGCGAGCTGAACGCAGAGTATGCGATGCTTCTGGAACGAAAGAAAAGCTCCTATGCAGAGTACCGCAAGACCAAATCGGAAATGCAGGATTGGCTTGTGGCTCAGAAGATTGTGCAAGAAATCCTGAAAGAGGATGAGCAGAAAAAAGAGCAGTTGCATGAGCAGGAAGTTCGGCAGGAAGAAGAAAATAGACAAAGCAGTCGATGATGGAATGTCCGGTGCAGTGTGGGCGTAATGCTCATTCTGCACCGGGCTTTTTTCTTTGGCAGGAACTGCCGTTAAAGCATCCGGAACGGATGCGCAGCCCGATGCCGCAGGCAGCGTTCTATGGGGATTGGGGAGATTCCCCAACAAGCAGAAAATCGCTTTCGTGTCACGAAAGCCCTGCTTGCAGAAGAGTGGTTCTAAATTGACTTTGTTCGCTGATAAGTCTATAATATTAACTGGATTATTATGCAAAAACCTCGAAAACTGATATTTACAAAGTAGTGTATATGAATGCGAGATATATTAAAATGAATTGGAGAAATCAATATGGCGCGAGCTGCATCTAAACCTAAGAAAGAAATTTCTATGGAGGAAGCTCTGTGGAAGTCCGCAGATAAACTCCGTGGTTCTGTTGAGCCAGCAGAATACAAACACGTCGTTCTCAGTCTTTTCTTCTTGAAGTTTGCCAGTGATAAGTTTGAGGCACAAAGGAAAGCTATTTCTGAAAAATACGGTGAGAAGTTTGTTGACAATGTTGCCTTCTATACGAAGGACAACGTGTTCTTCCTGCCTGAGATCAGCCGTTGGTCTTTTATCATGGAGAATGCGAAACAGGATGACATTGCGTTAAAAATTGACACCGCCCTCTATACGATTGAGAAAGCGAATCCCGCACTGAAAGGCGCACTGCCGGACAACTACTACTCACGTCTTCACATCGACACAGCAAAGCTGGCATCACTGCTGGACGAGATTGATAAGATCAACACGGGCGATAAAGAGAATGACATTATCGGGCGGGTTTACGAATACTTCCTGAGCAAGTTTGCACTTGCGGAAGGCAAAGGCAAGGGCGAGTTCTATACGCCGAAGTGCATTGTCAATTTGATTGCAGAAATGATTGAACCATATGATGGCATTCTCTATGACCCTTGCTGCGGTTCTGGCGGTATGTTTGTGCAGTCAATGAAGTTCGTGGAGGCACATCACGGCAACAAGAAGAAGGTCTCTATCTACGGTCAGGAGTATACAAACACAACGTATAAGCTGTGCAAAATGAATCTGGCTATCCGCGGCATCTCTGCAAACCTTGGAGAAATGGCAGCGAACACATTCACCAATGACCAGCACAAGGACCTCAAGGCAGATTACATTATGGCAAACCCGCCTTTTAACCAGAAAGAATGGCGTGGTGATAATGAGCTGACTGATGATCCGCGCTGGGACGGCTATGAAGTTCCACCCACGAGCAATGCAAACTATGGCTGGATTCTGAACATCGTTTCAAAGCTATCTCAGAACGGTGTTGCTGGGTTCCTGCTTGCAAACGGTGCACTCTCTGACGATGGCACAGAGCTGAAAATCCGCCGTCAGCTCATCGAGAACAATCTCGTTGAAGCAATCATCATCCTTCCCCGAAACCTCTTCTACACCACTGACATCAGCGTTACGCTTTGGATTCTGAATAAGAACAAAAAGGCTCGTGTGGTTGAAGAAAATAGCGAGGTAAAACGCTTCCGTAACCGTGAGCGGGAGATTCTTTTCATGGACTTGCGGCAAATGGGAAGCCCCTATGAAAAGAAGTACATTGAACTGACAGAAGAAGACCGTGCGAAGGTCACGAGCGTCTACCACGCATGGCAGCAGGAAGGCTATGAAGAAACTTATCAGAATGTGCCTGAGTTTTGTTACAGCGCATCTTTTGATGAGGTTGCAGAGAAGGGTTTTACCCTTGTTCCGAGCCGTTACATTGAGTTTGTAAACCGTGATGAGAATATCGACTTTGATACGAAAATGAAGATGCTGCAAAGCGAGCTTCGTGATCTGCTTGTTGCAGAAGAGAAGTCGAAGGCTGACCTGTTGACCGTGTTTAAGGAGCTGGGCTATGAAATCGAATTATGAACCCCTTGGTAAACATATTCAGCTTGTTGATTATCGGAACTCCGAGGAAGTCACCAGCACTGTTCTTGGCATAAGCATCGACAAAGAGTTTATACCTTCCGTCGCAAATGTAATTGGCACAGATTTGAGCCGGTATAAGCTAATCAGCAAGGGACTGTTTGCCTGTAACCCAATGCACGTTGGACGCGATGAACGTCTTCCGATTGCGCTCTATGAGAAAGGTAGCCCCGCAATAGTATCTCCGGCATATTTCATGTTTGAGATTATTGATCGCGACATCTTGAATGAAGAGTATTTGATGATGTGGTTTCGCAGACCGGAGTTTGATCGCGAGTGCTGGTTCATGACGGACGGCAGTGTTCGAGGCGGAATTACATGGGATGATTTTTGCCGTATAAAGCTCCCTGTTCCTTCCTACGCGAGACAATGTGAAATCGTCGAGTCCTACCGTGCAATCACCGACCGCATTGCTTTAAAAAGATCGGAAAATGATAATTTGCTTGCGACTGCGCAAGCAGTTTACAAAGCGTGGTTTGTTGAGTATAAACCGTTTGGCGGAAACTGCCCAATTTCATGGAGGGTTGGAAGCGTAGATGAAATTGCCGAGTTCTTTGACTCAATGCGGAAACCGCTCTCTTCGTTAGAACGGGCAGACATGGCGCGTATATATCCTTATTATGGTGCAGTTTCAATAGTAGACTATGTGGATGATTACATCTTTGACGGCGAGTACCTTCTTTTGAGTGAAGACGGCATTTATGTCGTTGACGATAGTGGACATCCTCTTTTGCAACATATAATTGGGAAGTTCTGGGCAAACAACCACGCTCACATTCTAAAAGGTAAAGCTGGATTCACCGAAGATAGCCTGTACCTCTTTTTGTCCAACACAAATATGTCACCAATTGTTACGGGAGCTGCCCAGCCCAAAATCAATCAAGCAAACTTGAAGAGCTTTCCAATTACCATCCCTGATAGTGAGGTTCTGGATAGATTCAACTCTGTTGTTCATCCTCTGTTTGCTGGAAAGTTGAACAACGAGAAAGAAATACGGAAGCTCGAAACGATTAGGGAGCTGCTACTTAGCCGTCTGGTTAGTTAAGCCGCTAAATTATCATTTACCGTCCATTACTCTCACCAGTGGCGAGAGTTTTACCCTAAGAACTGCCACTGAAAAGTCGTTCTCTGAGAATAAACAAAGGAGATACGACAATGAAAAACAACTGATTCAAGAAGTGCAGCGTCAGATGCTTCCGTTTCTGAACAACGCACAGTTAAAACAACTTCAAAGCGTCCTTGAAGGGGTGCTGAGTGGCGTAGAGCTAAGTTACAGCGCGGGCATGGTAGAAAGCGCAAAGGTCGACACGGTTGTCTGTTTCATCAACGCAAAACGCATTGAAGGCTGCTCAGAAAAAACCTTGAGCTATTACCGTCAGACCATTGTGTCAATGCTATCCGGCATTGACAAAGAGCCACAAGAGATCGTAACTGAGGACTTGCGAAAGTACCTAACAGAGTATCAGACAAACCGTAAGTCAAGCAAGGTCACGATAGATAATATCCGCCGCATCCTGTCCAGCTACTTTTCGTGGCTTGAGGATGAGGACTACATCGTGAAAAGTCCGGTACGCCGGATTCACAAAGTAAAAACGGCAAAGGTGATCAAGGAAACCTACACCGATGAGGCATTGGAAATCATGCGGGACAACTGCTGCAATGTCCGCGATCTTGCGATGATAGACCTTCTTGCGTCCTCTGGAATGCGTGTTGGTGAGATGGTTGCCCTTAACCGTGATGACATCAACTTCAATGAACGGGAATGCGTTGTTTTCGGAAAAGGAAGTAAGGAACGGATCGTTTATTTCGATGCTAGGACAAAAATCCATCTCCAAAACTATCTGGAAAGCCGCACAGACACCTGTTCAGCGTTGCTTGTCTCGCTGACCGCACCGCATGACCGTTTGCAAATCGGCGGTGTAGAAAGACGGCTTCGAGAACTTGGAAAAAGGCTAAATTTGCCTCGTGTCCATCCACATAAGTTCCGAAGAACATTGGCAACATCAGCCATAGACAAAGGAATGCCCATAGAGCAAGTCCAGCAGCTCTTAGGACATCAGAAAATCGACACGACTATGCACTACGCTATGGTCAAACAGCAAAATGTCAAGCTGGCACACAGAAAATACATAGGGTGAGGTGTCACAATGAAAGAAGGATATAGGTTGCTGGAGATTTCATTCAGCCGGTTGACGAACGAACAGGGATTTGAGAGTTGATTATTTGCTTGGTGTCAGCATCAGCAAGCAATTTATTCCCTCCATTGCGAATATTGTTGGAACAGACTTGTCGAACTATAAGATTATTCGTACTGGGCAATTTGCATACGGCCCTGTTACGTCTCGGAATGGCGAAAAGATTTCAATTGCCCTTTTACGAGATAAGGACTGCATTATTTCAAGTTCATATACCGTGTTTGAGGTTGTGAATAAGAATGAGCTTGATCCAGAATACCTTATGCTTTGGTTTAGCAGACCGGAGTTTGATCGCTACGCCAGATATATGTCTCACGGAAGTGTTAGAGAAATCTTTGACTGGGATGAACTTTGCAAAGTGGAACTGCCTGTTCCCTCTATTGATAAGCAACGTAGCATTGTGAGGGCGTATCAGACCATCACAGAACGTATCGAACTAAAGCGGCGGTTAAATGATAATTTAGAGGCGCAAACACAGGCTCTTTTGATGAACTCTTCCTTCGGGATGGAATGCCTGATTGCACTCTCAGCGAAATTGCTAATGTGAATCCAACTCGAACATTGTCAAAAGGCTGCATCGCTAAATGCTATGATATGTCCTGCCTTCCGACTCGTGGCTGCATCCCAGAAGGCGGCGAAATGAAAGCCTATAATGGCGGTGTCCGGTTCCAAAATGGCGACACCCTAATTGCGCGTATTACTCCTTGCCTCGAAAATGGCAAGGCAGCGTATATTAACATCCTCAATGACAAAGAGGTTGCTTTCGGATCCACGGAGTACATTGTGTTTTCTCCGGTTGATACGATGCCATCTTCATTTTACTATTTTTTAATCCGAAGCAAGAAGTTTCGGACTTTCGCATTACAATACATGAACGGTTCGAGTGGACGTCAGCGAGTATCAGGCGATGAACTTGCCGCGTTCCCTTTGACCAAGCCGTCGCACGAAGCACTTTCTCGGTTTGATATGGTTGCAAAACCTGTTTTGGAACAGTTTAAGGTGGCTTCCCTGGAAATCAACCGCTTGAATGCGCTTCAACAGCTTATTATAGCTTCAATCTCAAGCCGCTAAATTATCATTTATCTACGAAGGGAGGGATAAAAATGGATAAGGATACGCTGATCAAAATTGCCGAAGAGCTTCATCAAGGAGCTTTTGACGCAAAAGCCTATTACCTCATCTTGCAGCAGTATCGAAAGAACCAGCATGAATACGCGGAAGAAATGAAGTTGTCACCAGCGTTCTATCAAACGATCCACGGAGCTTTGATGAAAGCCTGCTTTATGGAGATTGCCAAACTGTATGATAGCTCAAATGGAGTCGTGTCCATTGGAACCCTCCTTGCAAAATGCGCGGAAAACCAAGACCTATTTCCTGAGTACAGAGAAACAATGACCGTGGAACATGAGGGGACAACGTATTCCTATCAAATCCCATATCAGCACCAGCTAAAACCACAGGAGGAACTCTTTTTTAAGGAACATGTCGAGATGAGCAGACATCTTTTTGCTATATTTGATGCTCCAGATGCTGAAACTATCCCTGTTCAGGTTGATTTGACTTTTCCTGAGTTTTTAGCCTTGTATCAGAAACGGTTCTGCGCGCTAAGAAAAAAAAGAGAGAATATCCGAATGCAACGGAATAAGCTCTATGCCCACAACGATGAACAGCGTATATTGAGCAATGAAAACCTGACAGACCGTCATCCTATTTTATATCCGGATGTGCAGGAAATGATAGACTTTGCACTCGATTGTACGGGTCTGATTCTCGGCGTTCTCACTGACGTAAACCATGCAACGCAATACTCGAACATTGATGACTGGGAAGGTACACTCATGCTGACACGTTTGGGATTGAAGTATCAGGAGTATGACTTCCAGCAAAGAGAAAAAGCCTTTGAAGCAGAAATGCAGAGGCGGTTAGGGGGAAATGATAATGGCGAACTTCAATGAGCATTCTCTTGAAATGTCCATTATGGAGTTGTTTCAGGATGAAGGATATATCTATTTGAATGGTGAGCAGATTCATCGTGAACGCTCTGAGGTTCTGCTTATCGACGATCTGCGGAAGTACCTCTTGAATAGGTATGCCACAGAAGGGCTTACCCCAAGTGAAGCTGATAGCATCATCCTTCGCCTGAGGTCTATTTCCGGCACGATCTACGAGGCAAACAAAGCTGTCTGCAAATGATTTGTGACGGCTTCATCTTCAACCGCGAGGATCACACAAAGAAGGACCTTTATATTGAGCTGATCGACTTCGATGAGCCGGAGAAAAACGTGTTCAAGATCGTCAATCAATTTGAAATTGAAGGCATCAACAACCAGCTACGCATACCTGACGGGATTGTCTTCATCAATGGTATTCCTGTTGTTGTGCTTGAGTTCAAGAGCGCAGTCAAAGAAAATACAACGATCATGGACGCCTATACTCAGCTCACCGTGCGTTATCGCCGTGATATTCCTGAACTATTCAAGTATAATGCCTTCATCGTCATAAGCGATGGTGCAAATAATAAATACGGTTCCTTCTTTTCTCCGTATGACTTTTTCTATGCGTGGAGAAAGATTGAGGCTGACGATAAGGAATTGGATGGCATCAATTCCCTTGTAACTATGGTGAGTGGACTATTCCGCAAAGAACGGCTCTTGGCGGTTATCAAGGATTTTGTCTATTTCCCTGATAGCTCAGATAAAGATCTTAAGATTGTTTGCCGATATCCTCAGTATTTTGCTGCGGTCAAGCTGTTTGAGAATATCAAGGCGCATCTCAGACCGGAAGGCGACGGCAAGGGCGGCACTTACTTTGGTGCGACAGGCTGCGGAAAAAGCTACACCATGCTCTTCCTCACCAGAATGCTTATGAAGAGTACCTTCTTCCATAGCCCTACAATCCTGATTATTACCGACCGAACTGATTTGGATGACCAGCTTTCAAAACAGTTTGTAGCATCCAAAAAGTACATTGGTGACGAAACCGTTGTGAGCATTGATTCCCGCGAAAAACTGCGTCAGGAACTTCAAGGCAGAACAAGCGGCGGTGTGTACATGACCACTATCCAGAAGTTCACCGAGGACTTGGAGCTTCTGACCGATAGAGCAAATGTGATCTGCATATCCGATGAGGCGCACCGTAGTCAGATAAACCTCGATCAAAAAGTCAAGGTCACTGCTGAAGGTGTAGAGCGAACCTATGGGTTTGCGAAATACCTACATGACTCTCTACCTAATGCAACCTATGTCGGTTTCACCGGTACGCCCGTGGATGGTACGATTGAAGTCTTCGGTCCAGTTGTCGATGCCTACACAATGACAGAGGCGGTCAAAGACGGTATCACAGTCAACCTTGTCTACGACGGACGCGCTGCACGGGTTACTCTTGATCAGGCAAAGGTTCGGGAAATTGAAGATTATTATGACCGTTGTGCTGTTGAAGGTGCAAATGAGCATCAGATTGAGGAAAGCCAGAAGGCGGTTGCTCATATTGATGCGATCATCGGTGATCCTGACCGACTTCATGCAGTTGCGGAGGACTTCATTAACCACTATGAGACCCGCGTTGCCGAAGGAGCTACGGTCGCAGGAAAAGCAATGTTTGTCTGCTCTAATCGCAAGATTGCATACGCTTTTTATCAGATTATAGTTGGAATGAGACCGGAATGGGCAGAGAAAAAGGTTTGCCCTGACGGGGTTCAACTGACGGAAAAAGAGAAAAAGGAACTCAAGCCCATCGAGAAGATCAAGCTCATCATGACGCGAAATAAAGATGACGAGCCAGAGCTTTATGAAATGCTGGGAACGAAGGATGATCGCAAGGAGTTTGACCGCCAGTTTAAGAACGTTAAATCCAACTTCAAAATTGCAATTGTCGTTGATATGTGGCTGACTGGCTTTGATGTACCGGCACTTGACACAATTTACATCGACAAGCCAATCCAGCAGCATACCCTTATTCAGACAATTTCCCGTGTCAACCGTGTCTATACCGGAAAGGACAAGGGCTTGATTGTGGACTATATCGGTATCAAGAAAAACATGAACCTCGCCCTCAAGAAGTACACCAACTTTGAAACCGATGAGTTTGAAGGTGTCGAACAGTCTGTCACGATTGTCAAAGACCAGCTTGATGTTTTGGCACAGATGTTCCGCAACTTCAATAGTACGGATTACTTCAACGGATCACCGAAAGAGCAGCTTGCTTGCCTCAACCGTGCTGTTGAGTATGTCCAGCTTACGGAAGATTTGGAAACTCGCTTTATGGCTGCTGTCAAGCGTATGAAGCAAGCGTTCAATCTATGCAGTTCCAGCGATGCAATTTCCGATAGAGAGAAGGACTATCTGCACTTCTATTGTGCTGTGCGTTCTATTCTTTTCAAACTCACTAAGGGTGATGCCCCCGACATTTCACAAATGAATGCCCGCGTCCGTGAACTTCTTGAGGGGGCAATTCAATCTGATGGTATAGAGGAGCTGTTTGAAACCGGAAAGCATATCTCAGTTGATATTTTCAGCGATGAGTATCTGGATAAGATCAATGCAATCCAGCTTCCAAACACGAAAATTAAGGTATTGCAGAGGCTTCTTTCTCAAGCGATTGATGAGTATAAAAAAGTCAACCGCATTATGGGCATGGAGTTCTCGGACCGCCTCAAGCGGGTTGTTGATGAGTACAATAATCGCCGTCGTGATGAAGCTTTCGCTAACGAAGTCCTTGACGATGTGGCAGAGCAGCTTGCGAAGCTCCTTGAAGAACTTAAAAAGGAAAAAGATTCCTTCAAGGGCATGGGAATTGACTATGAAGAAAAAGCATTCTATGACATCCTCAAGGCGGTTGCTAAGAAGTACGAGTTCGAGTACCCGGACGATAAGATGATCGAATTGTCGAAAAGGATTAAGGTCATTGTCGATGATAAAGCTAAGTACACTGACTGGTCTACCCGTGATGATATTAAGGCAAATTTGCAAGTTGACCTGATTTTGCTTCTGGATGAGTTTGATTATCCTCCGGTAACCATTGATGATGTTTACAAAGAGGTTTTGGAACAAGCAGAGAATTTCAAGAAGTATTCGGAATAATATATTGAGCGAAAATATGACGGACTTGTATGTAAACGCGATTGTAGAGAAAATTTAAGATGCAAGTGAGCTGTTATAAGAGATGACACGACAAGAATTATTTATATGGATACGCCAGCAGTACGGCACAGAGCCGGAATACCCCTGGCATGACTGGAATGCGGTGTTGCGGCACAATGACAATAATAAATGGTATGGTGTAGTTCTGGAAGTATCTGCTGATAAGTTGGGACTGCCGGAAGCAGGCATCGTTGATGTCCTTAATGTGAAAAGTGATCCGCTGCTGATCGGCTCTCTTCGTGGGCAGGACGGCTATTTTCCGGCCTATCACATGAACAAGGAAAAATGGCTCAGTATTCAGCTTGGCAAACCAGAACTGGATGATGCCATCAAAGACCTGCTTTCTTTGAGCTATGAGCTGACGGCACCGAAGAAGCGCAAACCAAAGTCATCAGCAAAAAATCCAGGAGATTCCGCAAATGGCAAAGAAAATGACAGAAAGGGCAAGCAGTGGCTGCTCACCTATACCGGCTCGCCGAAAAAGATGAACAAGCATTACCGGGAACGCTTTCATGCGGATAACGAAATACATTCCCTTCCGGATCAGGTGTGCAAAGGTATTAAAACTTTCGTAACCACGGTCTGCCATAAGGATGGTATTATTACAATACTTATGAAAACCATCAGATCAGTGCAGTAGATATGCATGTAGAAAATCTGGATAGTGATAAAATGATTTGTTATCCAGTAATTCAAGGAGAACGAATCAACTATCAAAATAAATAATGTTTTGAAATCAGGGATGAGGTAGAAAGGAAAGTTCCATGACAAAAGATGAAGTAAAAAAACTCAGGATGAACAGTCCGGAATCACTACAGTTTTTAAATAATGCTACAAAATTTTATAATTTAATGATGATGTATCGTTGTGCTATTCGGGAGATACAAACTAAACTTGAGGTTTTGGATGATGAATTTTCAGTTGAGAACAATCGAAATCCTATTTCTTTTATAAAAACAAGAATTAAGAAGCCCAATAGTATTTACAATAAACTGCAGAAGATGGGATATGAATTTACAACAGAAAATATACAGACATATCTCAATGATGTAGCAGGCGTTCGAATAGTTTGTGCGTTTATTGACGATATTTATATGATATCAGATTTGATTACCCAACAGGATGATATTAAAGTTATTGAAATAAAAGATTACATAAAAAATCCAAAATCGAATGGTTATCGAAGCTATCATATGATTGTTGAAATACCAGTATTTTTTGCTAAGGGTAAAACACCTATGCGTGTAGAATTACAGATTCGAACCAATGGTATGGATTTCTGGGCAACATTGGAACATCAACTTCGCTATAAAAAAGGAATTGAAGAAATGCCTGGCTATGATGAGATAAGTGAAGAATTACTTCATTCTGCAAGAGCTATCATTGAAGCAGATAATGAAATGCAGAGAATAAAAGACAAAAATTGGTATGTTCCACGAAATTTAGGGAGAAAACTGAGCAAGTAGGAAGGTGGAATATATATGAAACAAGATACTTTAGAGGGCAAAGACAAAACAAAAAATGGGGTAAAACGGCTGTGTTTTTCCATAATCTGCATTCTTCTGGAAGTGATTTTTATTATTACTATCGTAACACGCTTGAATGAATATGCAGAAATCATAAATTTATTTACAAGGATTTTGAGTGGGATCTTGGTTTTGGGATTGTACGCATCAAATAAGACATCCTCTATGAAAATGCCTTGGATCATCTTAATTCTAATTTTCCCAATTATGGGTGTAGGCCTGTATTTGTTGATTGGTTTGAATGGTGGCACACATAAAATGCGTGAGCGATATGCAGAAATTGATAGCAAATTGTTACCAATGCTTCCGGACAGTCAGGAGTGTTTGAGCAAAATAAAAGAAACAATTCCGAAAGCAGGAAATATAGCAAGTTACATACAAAGAAATTCGCAGTATCCAATCTATCAGAATACGGATATTGTGTATTTTGATGAAGCAGTGAAAGGATTAGAGGCACAGCTTAAGGATTTGGAGAAAGCACAGAAGTTTATCTTTATGGAATATCATGCGATAGAAGACGCTGAAGCATGGCATAAGATTCAAGATGTTCTGGAAGAGCGAGTAAAAGTAGGTGTGGAAGTTAGAGTATTCTACGATGATATGGGTTCTATAGGCTTTATTAACACAGATTTTGTGAAAAAGATGGAGGCAATAGGAATTCATTGCCGTGTATTCAATCCGTTTATGCCAGGTTTAAATCTGTTTTTGAACAATCGTGATCATAGAAAAATAACAGTTATTGATGGAAAAGTCGGATTTACAGGTGGATATAATCTAGCAAACGAATATTTTAATTACACACACCCGTATGGACAGTGGAAAGATACAGGTATTCGTTTAGAAGGAGATGCTGTTCAGTCGCTTACGGTGACATTTTTGGAAATGTGGAATGCAGTAAGTGATAAGGATGCTAATGATTCTGATTTTAGTAAATACCTTTTCCACTATGATTATGCGGCACAGCAAACTGGGTTTGTTCAACCTTATGCAGACAGCCCTATGGATAATGAGCAAGTCGGAGAAGAAGTTTATATCAGTATGATAAATAAAGCTGAAAAATATTGTTGGTTTATGACTCCATATCTAATCATAACAGATGAAATGACGCATGCGTTATGTCTGGCTGCTAAGCGAGGGGTAGACGTAAGAATTATCACACCTGGTATCCCTGATAAAAAATTCATTTATAATATAACTCGTTCTTTTTATCATGGATTAGTTAAACATGGTGTTCGTGTTTATGAGTGGACTCCTGGTTTCTGTCATGCAAAAATGAGTGTGGCAGATGACTGTATGGCAACTTGTGGAACAATTAATCTGGATTATCGAAGTTTATATCACCATTTTGAAACGGCTGTTTTATGGCAGATTGTCAGGCAGTTGTGGAAATAAAAAATGATCTGATAAGAACGATGGGAGAATGTCGTGATGTGACAGACCAATATCAAACCGGACGAAGTGCATATTTGCGACTGGGACAATTATTTATGAGATTATTTGCTGGATTGCTATAAGAATTTGATGAAACGACCTTTCAAAAAACAGTTGATTTAGAAGTTAACTGTTTTTGAAAGGCCGTTTTTGCTATATCTAACAGTCTGTTGTACAAAGAAGATTTTGCATGGATGAAAAAACAAACCTTGTTGAGGTTAAATTGAGTTTTCCATTGTATTGTATTGCTAATGAATAAGAATAAGAAAAAGAACAGACAATGCTGAATGCACTGGAAACAAGAATATCTGAGTATAGTATGTAAGTTCGTAACAGAATGAAAGGAGCGATTCAAATGAGCAATTTGGAAAATTATATGAAACAGCAAGCAATTTTTTGTGAACAAAATGATAGCATTAGTAAGAATCTGTATTCAGAGTATGGTGTAAAAAGAGGCTTACGAGATGAAAAAGGACAAGGTGTGTTGACGGGGCTTACAAATATTTCTGATATAAAAGCTTTTGAATATCGTGATGGAGTAAAGAGTCCATGTGATGGCGAGTTATCTTATCGTGGTTATAATATAAAAGATTTAGTAACAGGAAGTAAAGGAAAAAGGTTTGTCTTTGAAGAAGGAGCATATCTTCTTTTATTCGGAGAATTGCCAACTGATACACAGTTAATGGAATTTCAGGGAAGACTATCTGATTGTATGGAACTACCGACTAACTTTACCAGAGATGTCATTATGAAAGCACCTACATCAGATATTATGGGTTCTATGACTCGAAGTATTCTTACATTGGGCTCTTACGATAAGGAAAAAGAAAGTCTTGAAATTCCGAATGTGCTAAGGCAGAGTATGCAGTTGATCGCAGCATTTCCTATGTTAGCAGTATATGCATACCATGCTTATTGTCATTATGAAAAAAACGAAAGTATGTATATTCATAGACCTGAAAAAGATTTATCTATTGCTGAAAATTTCCTGCGCCTATTAAGACCAGATACAAAATTCACAGAACTGGAAGCAAGAGTACTGGATATAGCATTATTGTTACATATGGAACATGGTGGTGGTAACAATTCTACATTCACTACACGGGTAGTAACATCTTCAGGTTCAGATACTTATTCTGTTATTTCAGCAGCAATGTCATCCTTAAAAGGAAAAAAACATGGCGGTGCAAATCTGATGGTAATGAATATGATGGATGATATTAAAAGTCATGTGAAAGATTATGAAGACGAAGAGGAAATTGCATCATATCTGAGTAAGATTTTGAAGAAAGAGGCGTTTGATCAGAAAGGACTTATTTATGGAATGGGACATGCTGTATATTCTATTTCAGATCCGAGAGAAAGGGTGTTCAAAGGCTTTGTAGAACAACTCGCAAGGGATAAAGGACGTGAGAAAGATATGACCCTTTATAACAATATTGAGAAGATTGCACCTAAGTTGATTGCAAAGCAGCGTCAGATATTCAAAGGAGTAAGTCCTAATATAGATTTCTATAGTGGTTTTGTGTATGACATGTTGAATATTCCAAGAGAATTGTACACGCCATTATTTGCGATAGCAAGAATTGCTGGTTGGAGTGCACATCGCCTGGAAGAATTGATAACTACAGATAAGATCATTACGCCCGGCATATAAGAGTCTAGTCAGCAAAAAGAATATATAGAAAGAGAGGAACGATAATATGGGAGCAGGAACCAGTGCAGAGGAGTTTTTTTAAAGAGCATCAATGTTGAAAGTATATTTGAATTTGTCGAAAGAACAGATTATTTGTTTCTTTATAGTATAAAGGAATGTGTTGAAAAATCAGACTGTCATGAAGGAGTATATCTTTCAGAAGTGGCAGAATACATGAAATTATCGATTCCAGAAACATCTAAGATGGTAAAAAAGTCTTGAAAATAAAGGATATATTATCTGGAAATTAGATGAAAAAAAAGAAAGAACATACCTTGTTTTGACGAACAAGGCAATTGAATTAAGTAATTGTCAGAAAGAAAAAATGATAGAAGCTTATGAAAAAATCATATCGAATATACAAGAAGATGACCTGGCAGTTACACGGTGTACATTGAGAAAAATCCGACAGCTTATGGAAGAAATAAAATAGTGATTAATACAACGGAGTAAGAAAAGCTCCTTCATATATTAGAATAAAAATATGACTGTTTCTTTAAAAAGAAGCCGGTCATATTTTTTTATGAAAAATAAATTTTGTTGAGGTTAAATTGAGATTGACTTTGTATTGTATAAGTATGAAATAAAAAGGAATCAGGTGATGTACAATGAAAAAGCATAAAATATGTAAAATCCTTCTTGTTATACTGGCAATTTTTTTTATGTGTGGCTTTTTATGAATTGCTCGGAATCTGCGTTGCATATAAAAAGCAGCCGGAAGTGTCCAATACAACCAAAAAAGAAACAAAAAATGGGTTATGGAACGAATGCAGTGAAAATACAGAACGGGCAGTAATCATAGAAAAGAATCCAGAAGCGCTTTTACAAAGAGTGCGTTTGATCAAGAATGCAAAAAAGGAAATTATTCTTTCTACTTTTGCATTTCAATCCGATGAAAGTGGAAAATTGATTTTAGGAGCACTGCATGATGCGGCAGACAGAGGTGTACATATTCGTCTGTTAGTAGATGGAATGGAGAGCTGGATTGATATGGAAGGAAATCCGTATTTCTATGGATTATCTTCCCATGAGAATGTTGAAATTAAACTGTATAATAAGGCCAATCCGTTGAAACCATGGAAGATGATGGGGAGAATGCATGATAAATATTTGATTGCAGATGGTAAGACATATATTCTTGGTGGAAGAAATACATACAATTATTTCTTGGGTGATTTCTGGGACATAAGAACTATGACAGAGATGTGTTAGTGGTTTGCGATGAACCTGAGAAAGAAAATTCAGTTAATCAGTTGTTAGAGTATTTTGAAACGATATGGGAACAAGAAGACAGTGGTTATTTTCATGACAATAAAAAACTGGCAAATAGAAAATCTGTAAAGAACGCAGTTTTAGAGCTGCAGAACGGCTATCAGAAATATTTTGAAGAGAATAAGGAAAGAATCTGCGATACCGATTACACGGACGAAACTTTTGAGACAGAAAAGATTGCATTAGTGTCAAATCCTATCCACACAGGTCCCAAGGAACCAGTAGTCTGGTATCAACTGGGAGAACTAATGAAAAATGCAAAAGAGCGCGTGAAAATTCATACACCATATATTATCTGCAATGATATGATGTCTAATACATGGAAAGAGATTGCGGAGAGAGTTCCGGATTTTTCTATCATGACCAATTCGGTTGCCAACAATGGAAATCCATTTGGAGCTGCCGATTATGCGAAAAACAGAAATAGAATCTTAAGTACAGGAATTAATATCTGGGAATATGAAGGCGGTTATTCATACCACGGAAAAAGTATTCTGATTGACGATGATCTGTCTGTAATCGGTTCCTTTAATATGGACATGAGAAGTGCATATCTGGATACGGAACTGATGCTTGTAATTCGCAGTAAAGATATTAATAAACAGTTGGAAGAGGGCATGATGGAATATGAAAAAGTGTCCCGCCAGATATTAGAAGGCGGAACTTATAATGATCCATATCATGTAGAGCCAATCGAATTAACAAAGAAACGTCAGAGAAAAATATTTTTGGTACAGCATCTGCTTGGATGGGCAAGGTATCTGTTTTAATAAGGAGGAAGGAAAACGTGTTTCAAATATTGATTGTAGAAGATGATAAAGAATTAAGCCAGCTATTCCAAAAAGTGCTTGAGAAGAATGGATATCAAGTCAAAAGTGCATCGGATGGAGCACAGGCATTAGACGTATTGGTTAAGGAATATATTGATCTGATCATTTCTGATATTATGATGCCGGTTATGGATGGTTATGAACTGGTGTCGGAACTCCGTTCAGCAGGATATCAGATACCTGTACTTATGATCACTGCGAAAGGTTCCTTTGATGATATGCGCCAGGGATTTCTTTCGGGAAGTGACGATTATATGGTAAAACCGGTAAATGTGAATGAAATGGTTTTAAGAGTCGGAGCACTGCTTCGCCGTGCACAGATACTGAATGAACACAAAATTGTGATCGGTTCAACAGAGTTTGATTATGATGCAATGACGGTTACAACTGATAAGGAAAGTCTTGTTTTGCCTAAAAAAGAATTCCTGCTTTTATATAAGCTTGCAGCTTCGCCAGGCAGAACATTTACAAAACAACAGTTGATGGATGAAGTATGGGGATACGAGACGGAGGCAGACCCACATACGATAGAGGTACATATAGGAAGAATCAGGGAGCGTTTGAAAGATAACCCTGATTTTGAAATCGTAACAATGCGTGGAATTGGATACAAGGTGGTGAAAAATAATGGAACAAAAGAAAGAAAAAGGATTGCGGATTCGATCCTGTCTGACTGGTGCAATCTGGCTGGCACTTGTATTTTCAACAGTCATATCTGCTTTATTATTTGCTTTTTTGAATCATTTTTTTAATCTGCCGGGCAGCATACCTGTGCTTGGCTGGCTTTTGATTTTTAATACATTGATTGCAGGGCTGATCACTTCCTTTATTAATGCAAAGTTACTGGAACCAATTACCAGACTTAGTAAAGCAATGAAGGAAGTTTCTCAGGGAGATTTTGAACAGCATTTGGAAACGAACAGCCGTATAGCAGAAGTTGGAGAATCTTATCAAAGTTTTAACGTTATGACAAAAGAACTTCGTGCAACAGAGGTGCTGCAGATGGATTTTGTATCTAATGTTTCTCATGAGTTTAAGACCCCGATTAATGCCATTGAAGGATATACAATGCTGCTTCAGGGAGAAGAACTGTCTCCGGATCAAGAGGAATATGTAGAAAAAATCTTATTTAACACCCAAAGACTTTCCGGATTGGTTGGTAATATTTTGCTGTTATCCAAGTTAGAGAATCAGAATATACCAATGAAAAAACAGAATATCGTCTGGATGAACAGATCCGCCAGGCAGTTCTTTCATTGGAAACAAAATGGACAGAAAAAGAAATTGGTTTTCAGGTAGAATTGGAGGAAGTTAAATATACTGCGAATGAAGGACTTTTTATGCATATCTGGATAAATCTTTTAGATAATGCGATTAAGTTCAGCCCTTCAAAGGGGACAATTACGATGTTTCTGAAACAAGAACAGGATTCTGTTAAGTTCATTCTGGAAGATGAAGGACCAGGAATAGAGGATGATGTAAAATCCAGAATATTTGACAAGTTCTATCAGGTAGATGGATCTCATAAAGCAGAAGGAAATGGCCTAGGTCTTGCACTTGTAAAACGGATTGTAGATAGTGCCGGAGGAACAATCAAAGCAGAAAACCGTGAATATGGTGGATGCAGATTTGTTATAGAGCTGCCAAAGCAGAAAGATGAGATTATATAGTTTTAAGATAAATTAGAAGATGGGAGGATTTATATGACATTTTATCAGGAGTTGCAGTTAAATCAGACAGGTTCTAAAAACCTGTTGAAAAAGAGTGAAACACTAAAAGAAAAATTATATCATATGTGGGTATATCTGGTGAAGATAGCTGTTACAATGGCATTTTGTTTTTTCTTTGTTAGTATTTTCAGCATCCTATTTGGAAATGAGAACAGCATTGTAGGTGTAGTAGTCTTATTATGTCTCATGGTGTTTAGAAATGCGGATCTGGGGATCCACACCGGACAATCTACGATGCTTTTGGCTTTGTTCTTTGTAATTATGACTGTATGTCCGCATTTAGCAAATCAGTTTTCACCGGTATTGGGAATGCTGTTAAATATTGCGGCACTGGCTGTGTTGATTCTGTTCGGATGCCATAATCCATTCATGTTTAATCAATCTACATTGGTTCTTGGGTATCTGCTGCTATATGGTTATGATGTTACGGGAAAAAGCTATCAGATGCGATTAGTCGGAATGGCTTTAGGTGCAGCACTTACCTGCTTCGTATTTTATCGAAATCATAAAACAGAACTTATAAAAGAAATCTGAAAGATCTGATACAAGAATTTGATATCACTTCTTCCAGAACAAAATGGCAGATATGTCAGATTTTATGCGTACCGATTGTCCTTTGCATTGCAGAACTTTGTAATATGCCACGTGCAATGTGGGCTGGTATTGCGGCCATGTCCACGATTTTGCCGTTTATGGAAGATATGCACTACAGAGTCCGTAAAAGGATTGTCGGAAATATTGCAGGTGTTATATGTTTTACAGTATTATATTTTCTGCTTCCTTCGTCAATCTATGCATATATAGGAATTCTTGGTGGAATCGGTGTAGGATTTTCAGCACAATATGGCTGGCAGGCAGTATTTAACACATTTGGTGCTTTAGCCATTGCTGCAGAGACTTATGGACTACAAGGAGCGGTTAGTCTTAGAGTGATTCAAAATGTTTTTGGTGTTGTGTTTGCTTTAGCATTTTGTGTTATATTTTATTGGTTTATGTCTAAAAAAGGAAAGTGAGGTGACCGTACATGCAGAGTGAAGTGAATCAGGAAGAAAATTTGAATAGAATTATTACGGTTCCTAATCTTCTTTCTTTTTTTCGGCTTTGTCTGATTCCGGTAATTATATGGAGTTATTGTGTAAAGAAAAATCCTCTGTTAGCTGGTGAAATCTTATTGCTGTCTGGTCTTACGGATCTTGCTGATGGATATATCGCAAGAAGATTCCATAGAATTAGTAATTTAGGAAAAAATACTTGATCCGGTGGCTGATAAGCTGACACAGGCAGCGATGTTAATCTGTCTGTTTACTCGTTTTCCGCATATGCTTCTTTTAATTCGTAATAATGGCAGGTAAGGAGCTGTATATGGTAGTCAGTGGATGTCTTGTGATACAAAAGACAGGAAAAGTACATGGTGCAGACTGGCATGGAAAGATAGTAACCTTTTTATTATATGGAACTGCAGCGGTGCATATTATATGGTTCCACATTACACCGATGGTATCAGATCTGTTGATTGGTTTGTGTGCTATAATGATGGTCATATCGGTCGCTCTGTATATTATCCAGAATACCAGGACTCTTAAGGGAGAGACTGTATAAGCAATTTTATATTGCAATGACTAGAAAAATATTTAGGAGAAGATAGATATAAACAGTAAGTCAAACACACAAACTATGGAGTCTTTAGTCGGTTTAATAAAATTTTAGATAGAAAATAAATCATTATAAAAAGATCCTGTTCATACTATGATATATAGAACAGGATCTTTATTTACTTTATTTCGCCAGGAAATTGCTCTGAATCTCCATCGGCATATGATAAGCCTGGCCTCGTTTTGTCAGGCTGTATAATTTAAAGCTCATTAGTTCCGGAGTCGCATTCAATGAACTGCAGAGTCCGAAATAATCCAGGTCCTCGTTCTGAACCATATCTTCGATTTCCTCATCTTCAATCAGCAGATCGGCAGCAAACAGATTGGCCTGGTATTCTGTATTATCCGTCATATTGTAGAGTGTATCATCTTGCATACCTGGGTTGGATTTATCTTTATGGTAATTGTGTTAGTAGTTGTAATGCAGATATTTGAAAAGGTGAAAGAACAGCTGCTTAAATGGACAATTGATTAAAATTAAATGAAGATGAAAATATAGGGAAGTTGTGGTATATGGATGTGTATCACAGCTTCCCTTTTTTTAACAAAAGCTAAATGCGTTTCATAAGTTACACTGCAATGTCCGGTGTCCAGTAGATATTATTTATCAATCTCACTCAGTGCAGCTTCATCAGCAACGATTGTTACATCATTATGTAACTGAAGGATGGAAGCCGGTACTTCCGGAGTGATTGCTCCATAGAGTACTTGCCTGTTGGGTGTATGTGCAGAAATATGTGAAACAGAAAACTCTGGACGAAATGCTGCAAGAATTGCCAGATGTAGGCCAATTTATCATTGCTATTGGATAGCTGGTTTGAAAGACTGATGGCGGAAGAATAGATGCTGTGATAGAATGAAGAAAAATGATAAGTTAATAAAATGATATCAAAAAATTTACATCTGATAAGGAGAAGGAAAATAGATGGAAAGTGTGAATTATGAATATTTTGATTCAGAGAATGATTATTCAAAAAATCCTAATGCAACCAAACATAGATCATTTAACGTTTCAAGAGGAGATTTTAGTAAATATGCTATTTTAAATGGATTTTACGGAAAAAAACTGATTTCTCGAGATGCAAGAAAATTTTATTCATCAATGTGTAGAATGGCAGTAAAAAAGGAAAAAGGGTTTTATGTAATTTCAGATGAGTATGAATTTGCGGAAACTTCATATAAAAATGTAATTTCTTTTGCCATGGGTATGTTAGCAACAAGAATTATTGCAAATGAAATATATAACATTAACAAATTATATCATTTTACAGATAAGAGTTTTAAAGGAACGTTGGTGAATGGAAAAATGGCACCAGATTGGATCGGAGTTGATGGGCAAAAAAAGTATTTTTATTTGAAAGTAAGGGGACTTGTAATAAGAATGTTAGGAAAAAGACAATCGAGCATGCAAAAGTACAATTAAATAATGTGGGTTCAATTAAGGATACATCAACAAACCAGATGTATTACCCACAAAAGATAGCAAACATGTAATTTGTTCATGTTTTGACGCATACTCTGGTATAGATAAAGTATGGAATATACATGATGTGGATCCAGAAGGAAAGGGAGAAGTTAACTTAGAAATTAATTTTGATAAAGAATGCTTTATGTATTATCAAGCATTTGTTTCGTATGTGGATTCATTAAATCAGGTATATCAATGTGAGTCTGTAAAAAAATCAAAAATACTATTGTTGGGTGTATGAAGATGAAAAATATTGTATTCTTGAAGAAATATATAATTCGATGAAATCAGGACAATTTAATGAACAGAATAGATATCGTAATTTTAATAATTATGTAAACGAGAAACTTAGTGATATAGAGTATCCAGAACAGTTTTCACATGATGGAATCTCTTCCTATGAAGATGGAATAGTAGTTTGTAGTTCAGTTTCTTGGCGAGATAAGCTGCACTAAGAAGATATTTTGTTTTTGTTCTCATACTCCTCCTTCCGCTGAGACTATTCCTCCGC
>ENA-OPZD01000137-OPZD01000137.1-human-gut-metagenome-genome-assembly--contig:-NODE-137-length-25642-cov-3.618146_pt1 | contig 25642 bp, 32 predicted proteins | sample MGYA00242479_ERZ504495 | MGnify/ENA primary metagenome ERZ504495 (study PRJEB26092, sample SAMD00036286) | human gut metagenome | host: Homo sapiens | study: EMG produced TPA metagenomics assembly of... | reverse complement strand
AATAAAATAAAAAAGACTTGATTCTTCAAATTTTATCAGATATAATGACGCTACTGGAAGATAGTTTTCCCTGATAACTATGTTGTTAGAACCAATAAGGGAGAATTTCTTGAATTTTAATTTTGGGGACGGAACAGAACGCCGTACCGCGCATTTATATTTCAATTCCACGTTCCGGGTGGGATGGATCTATCAAAAGCAAATCAGATTACACAGCCGTTTCAGGCAGATATTTCACAGTATAATTTTGACATAATATGAAAAATATTTAATTGCCGGGGACTATTTCCAGTTGAAACATAATTTGTTGCTGCATAAAAACAGCATTGTATCACGGGCATCTCCTTCGCTGCAGATATGCGCAACATCCATAGTTATCATCCGGTAAAAAGGAGGAAGGAACATGGGGGACAATGACGAATGGAAGAATATGTTCCAGGAACTGACAGGCTATGAAAAGAAAAATATAAGCCTCAGGATCAATGGAATACCAGCCAGCCCCATGCAGATTGTGCAGGCACATACGATGTGTGAAAATCAGGCATATATGAGAGATTATGTGCTCAATGACAAAGGTGATGTAAAAGAGTTGTGGTTTCAGAATATAGCAATTTAATCAGGAAAAATATGTAAATACCCCGCAGATTAAGACGAAAGTTTTAAGGAAAATGTCGAAATATAATGACGTGTATCTTACGTTTTGTTATAATGTGACCTGTAGGAGGTGCAGCATGGAAGACAGAGGAAGAAGTAGCCGCACATATGAAAACCGAAGAACATATGGAAAATCACAGGAAAGAAGACCGTCAGACAATCATCCGCCAAGAAGACAGAGAACTCCGGCGGAGCGTGCGCGTATGCGGCGGAGAAGAAAAAGACAACGCATGATACGATTTGTCCTGTTGATCATATTAATCATTGCAGCAATTGCAGGAATCATTTTGTGGAAACGTTACAGCCCATCAAAAGAACAATATGATATGAAGAAATATTATGGGATAGAAAAGGATGGACAGGTTGGTATCACGGTGGATAATAAAGTCGTGGAGGCAGAAGGAAAACTGGCAGGTGGAAAAGTATATGTTGCATATAATATTGTAAGAGATTATATCAACAGCCGGTTCTACTGGGATCCGAATGAAATGTTCTGTTGTATATGCTCCCGGAAGATATGATATCGGTAGATGTCGGCAGTAAGGATTACTCTATATCCAAAAAAGAAAAGCGAAGATTACGTTATTTTAAAAACAGAAGGAAACACAGCATATATTGCATTGGATTTTGTCCAGCAGTACACGAATATTGATTATGAAGTGATCAAATCAATCCGGATCATGTTATGAGTCAGGACAAATGGGAAAACGGATGTTGCAACTGTGAAAAAGAATACACAGGTGCGTTATCAGGGCGGAGTAAAGAGCCCTGTGCTGGCAGAACTTAAGAAAAAAGATGAAGTAACAGTCGTTGAGAGTGAACAGAACTGGAAAAAGGTACGCACAGCAGATGGTGTGATCGGATATGTAAAGAACAAGACTCTGAAGAACGAAGAAAAGAAGAATATTACCAGAAAGTTTGAAGAGCAGGATTATTCCAATATTACCAAAGATTACACGATCAATATGGCATGGCATAATGTGACGAACCAGGATGCGAACAATGCGGTGGCGCAGAGGATCGCCCAGACGAAAGGGCTTACGACACTGGCTCCGACATGGATCCATGTGGCAGATACGAACGGTAACATCAGCTCTATCGCATCGGCAGATTATGTGAGTTACGCACATAAGCAGAATGTGGAAGTGTGGATGACCGTCAGGGATTTTGACGGAGGCATCAGTTCGGAGCAGGAATCTTACGAACTGCTCAGCTATACATCCAGACGTGAGACTTTGATCACGCAGCTGATCGCAGAGGCACTCCGTGTCGGCGTTGATGGTATCAATGTAGACTTCGAAAAGATTTCCGATAAGTGCGGAGAACATTATATTGAATTTATCCGTGAATTATCGGTAAAATGCAGACAGAACGGACTGGTGTTGTCGGTGGACAACTATGTTCCAAAGAGCTTTAACACACAGTATGACCGTAAAGAGCAGGGAATTGTAGCAGATTATGTAGTGATCATGGGATATGATGAGTATTATGCAGGTTCGCCTGAAGCAGGTCCGGTATCTTCTTACAATTATGTAAAAGAAGGAATCACAGAGACGTTAAAAGAGGTTCCGGCGGAGAAGGTTATCAGTGGCATTCCGTTCTTTACACGTCTGTGGAAAGAGACTCCGAAGACGGAAGAAGAATTGAAGAGTGATAAAGGAACGGATGCGGAACAGTATTCTACAACCGTAGAGAGTGATGCATATGGCATGGATAATGCACAGGCCATCGTCAAACAGGCCGGAGTCGATACGACCTGGGATAAGAAGGCCGGACAGAACTATGCCACATGGGAAGCAGACGGATCCAAATATGAGATCTGGATGGAAGACAGCAAATCAATCGAAGCAAAGCTCAAACTCATGAAGAAATATAAGCTTGCAGGTACAGCTGAGTGGTCTCTTGGACAGGAGAGTTCGGATATCTGGAATCTGATCCAGAAATATGTCAATTAATCAAACAGAATAACAGATAAAATATCTCTTGCAGTCATATAGTAGAATATATGAATTGCAGGAGGTATTTTTATTTGTGGAAAAAATAGAATTTGCAATAGTATTGCTGCTGCTGGCGGTACTTATCATGATGAGTAATCATCTGGAGGAAATGGTATCAAGCGGAAGGGTTACAGGAAGGAATCCATGTATTGTCCTGGACAGCGGACACGGCGGAGAGGATCCGGGAAAGATCGGTGTGAATCAGGCAAAAGAAAAGGATGTAAATCTGAAAATTGCAAAAAAGACAAAAGAGAGACTGGAGAAAAAAGGATGTAAGGTCGTCATGACAAGAGAAAAGGATGTAATGCTTGGAGATTCGGCTGCAGGAAATAAAAAAATCCATGATATGAAAGCGAGAGTGGAACGGATCAATAAGACGATGCCGCAGGCTGCGGTCAGTATCCACCAGAACAGCTATCAGGATGCGCAGATCCACGGGGCGCAGGTCTTCTATTATTCACATTCGGAAGAGGGAAAGCGAATGGCCGAAGTGATGCAGAAAGCACTGCTGAAGGCAGATGAAGAGAATACCAGACAGGCAAAAGCGAATGATACCTATTATCTTCTGAAACGGACGGAAGTACCGACGATCATTGTGGAGTGCGGATTCTTAAGTAATCCGGAAGAAGCCGCAAAGCTGGTCACTCCAAAGTATCAGGAGAAGCTTGCGGAAGCGATCGCAGAAGGAATCCTTGCTTGTATGGAAAACTAGAGTGTAGTATAATAACAATCATGAAAACAATATTAGAAAAAATTGATAAAAATCAAAATAATACAGATATTATAAGAGAAGCAGGACGGATCTTAAAAGAAGGAGGTCTGGTTGCATTTCCCACAGAGACCGTATATGGTCTGGGAGCAGATGCATTGAATGAAGATGCGGCCAAGAAGATATATGCCGCAAAAGGAAGACCGTCTGACAACCCTTTGATCATTCATATCACGAATATGAAAGCACTGGAAAAAATTGTTTCCGAAGTCCCGGAAAAGGCTGTAAAGGTTGCTGAAAAATACTGGCCGGGGCCGCTTACAATGATATTTAACAAAAGTGATATTGTGCCGTACGGAACCACCGGAGGACTGGATACGGTAGCTGTCCGGATGCCGGTAGATGCGATCGCAAGAGAAGTGATCGATGCGGGCGGCGGATACATTGCGGCACCGAGCGCGAATACTTCCGGACGGCCGAGTCCGACAACCGCACAGCATGTAGCAGAAGATCTTACCGGAAGGGTAGACATGATCGTAGACGGCGGGGCAGTAGAGATCGGGGTAGAATCTACAATACTGGATATGACGGTAGAACCACCGATGATCTTAAGACCGGGAGCCATTACAAAAGAGATGTTCGAGGAAGTGATCGGAGAAGTCACGATCGACAGGACGCTGATCAGACCGGACAGCAGGCAGGTTCCGAAAGCACCGGGAATGAAGTATCGTCATTATGCACCGAAAGCGGATCTGACCATTATAGAGGGTCCACTGGAGAAGGTGACGGCAGAGATCAATAAGCGTGCAAAAGAAAAGTCCCGTGCAGGCTATAAAGTCGGCATTATCGGAACGGAAGAGACTGTAGCAGAATATAAGGCCGGTGACGTAAAATGCATCGGAACCAGAGCGGATGAATCAACCATCGCCGCAAATCTGTTCGGGATCTTAAGAGAGTTTGATGACGATCAGGTAGATTATATCTATAGTGAGTCGTTTGATACTGCAGGAATCGGAAGCGCAATTATGAACCGTCTTCTGAAAGCTGCAGGACATCATATAGAAAAATTGGTATAGAATCATTTCACAACAAGGAGGAGAAACATGTCAAAAGTACAGGTTATGGATCACCCGTTGATTCAGCACAAGATCAGCTACATCAGAAGCGAAGAGGTAGGGTCAAAAGAATTCAGAGAGATCGTTGGGGAGATCGCATCATTAATGTGTTATGAAGCAACAAGAGATCTGAAACTGGAGGATGTCAGGATAAAGACACCAATCTGCGAGATGGTGGGAAAACAATTAAGCGGTAAAAAGTTAGCAGTAGTGCCGATCTTAAGAGCCGGACTTGGAATGGTTGACGGAATGCTGAATATGATCCCGTCTGCCAAGGTCGGACATATAGGTCTTTACAGAGATCCGGAGACATATGAACCGGTAGAATATTACTGCAAACTTCCGTCAGATTGTGACGAAAGAGAAGTATTTGTCGTAGATCCGATGCTTGCAACAGGCGGGTCCTGTGTGGCAGCACTTCAGATGCTGAAAGATAAAGGTGTAAAACATATGCGTTTTATGTGTATCATTGCAGCTCCGGAAGGTGTAAAACGTCTGCAGGAAGCACATCCGGATGTAGATATCTATATCGGTGCACTCGATGATCATCTGAATGAGCATAAATATATTGTTCCGGGACTGGGAGATGCAGGAGACCGTATTTTTGGGACAAAATAGTGGCGAGGTGACGTATATGGGAGATAAAAGAACAGATTATATCAGCTGGGATGAGTATTTTATGGGCGTTGCAAAGCTTTCCGGAATGCGTTCCAAAGATCCGAATACACAGGTAGGATGCTGTATCGTCAGTCAGGATAACAAGATCCTGTCAATGGGATATAACGGACTTCCGACAGGATGCTCGGATGATGTATTTCCATGGGCGCGGGAAGGAGAAGATCCTTTAGAGACAAAATATGTATACACGGTTCACAGTGAGCTGAATGCGATTCTGAATTACCGTGGAGGAAGTCTGGAAGGGCAAAATTGTATGTCTCTCTGTTCCCGTGTAACGAATGTGCGAAAGCGATCATACAAAGCGGGATCAAAGAGGTTATCTATGACAGCAACAAGTATGAAGGTACAGCAGCTGTAATGGCTTCCATGAAGATGTTCGATTCTGCCGGCGTGAATTATCATAAATACCATCGGACAGAACGGGAAATCAAGATTTCGTTATAAAATAAAAAGCAGATCAGAGATCATGAGACAGGTTTGAAAAAAGAAAAAGTTTTCAAGCCTGTTTTTTTAGATGCTTTTTGATAATTATGAAAGGTATAAGACAGATACAGATCATCATATAATAAAAAAACAGAGTAATAAAAAGAGAAAAATATGAAAAAAAGGGAACAAAAATCATTGTAAATTTTCTGATTCGTGGAATTATTGGGTTCGCGATCATATTTTTGTAAATGATTTCTTGACGGACAGGGAATTTCTGCCTGTGTCGGGATGAATCCGATCACTTTTTTGACATCCGGATCCTTTGGATTTCCTGGGGTTGCTCTACTTTACGGTATAACTTTTTATCAAATTATGTAAACATTGCACAAAGATTGAAAACTTTTAAAAAGGGCATAGACAAATACAAATCATCCAGTATATAATCAGCCTACAAGTTACGAAGTAGCTTGCATCTGATTTGTAGTTCTAATTGTTAGATTCAAAAAATTCAAGAAGTATTCAATGCCGTATCGGCAAACGTTTCAGATTTTGTGTAAACGTGTTGAAGGAGGGATAGTATGTGGTAAGCAGAAATCTGGTGATTTGTGACCAGGAAGTGAGATAGCTGCGGCCCTTGCGGAAGTTTTTATGAAAGCGAAGGAGCTGGCACTTGGCGTACAGGTATGTAACAGTGTTGAGCAGACTGTAAAACTGCAGGAGGAATCACCGGTTGATATCCTGTTGATCGGAAGCAGTTATCCGGTAGAAGACAGGAAGAAGATAAAGGCCGGGAATGTGTTCGTTCTGGCACAGTCGGAAAATGCAGTACATGAGACAAATGAGAAACTTATCAATAAGTACCAGTCCGGAGAGGCCATTATGGGAGCGGTGATCGAACAGTGTACGCAGTCCGGGGAACCGGAAAGATTTTTCCTTAGGACAGCGAAAAAGCAGAATGTCAGGATCATCGGAATCTTTTCCCCGGTGCACCGGAGTAAGAAGACCGGGTATGCATTAAAGCTGGGAAAAGAACTGGCAAGGACGTACAATGTATTGTACCTGAATCTTGAAGTATATGGAGGGATCGGGGGACATTTTCCGGATGCCGGACAGACGGTAGCGGATGCACTTTATTATTCCAGACAGGAGAAGAAACACTTAAGAGCAGCTCTGGCAGGTATGGTAAAACATATGGGACCGCTTGACTATCTTCTGCCTATGCGGATGTCGGAAGATCTGAAGGCAGTGGAGATCGAAGAGTGGACAGGGTTTGTGGAACAGATTGCAGAACAGAGCATATATGAAGTCCTGATACTGGATATCGATGAAGGGATCCGTGGAGTATATGAGCTCTTGAGGATGTGTACGGAGATACATGTGGCAGTCATAAAAGAGGAGGTGGCGCAGGCAAAATTATTCCAGTTTGAAGAAGAATTACATCTGATGGGTTATGACGATGTAAAGCAGAAGATGGTAAAAAAAGAGCTGGAAGGATGAGGAAAATGATAGAAGCAGAGCAGCTCCATGCAAGGATATTATCCAGACTGGATATGACAAGGGACATGGAGGACGAAGAACTGACAGAGTTGATCTATGAAGTACTTCAGGAAGCTTCGCAGGAAGAATATCTGCCGTTGGATCAGAAAACAATGCTTGGAAAGGAACTTTTCAATGCATTCCGGAAATTGGATCTGCTGCAGGAATTTCTGGAAGACGAACAGATCACAGAGATCATGATCAACGGGACGCAGAATATATTTATTGAAAAAGCAGGAAGGATCATCCAGTCAGACAAAAGATTCTTATCCAGAGACAAACTGGAGGATGTGATCCAGCAGATCGTGGCAGGATCCAACAGACTGGTAAATGAGGCATCGCCGATTGCAGATGCCAGACTGGCAGACGGATCGAGAGTCAATGTCGTACTTCCGCCGGTCGCAATAAATGGGCCGATCGTTACAATTCGAAAATTTGCAAAAGAAGCAATTACAATGAAAAAACTGATGGAATGGCAGTCAATCAATTCAGAAGTATCAGGTTTTCTGGCTTTATTAGTAGCCGCCGGATACAATATATTCATCAGTGGTGGAACCGGATCCGGGAAAACCACTTTCTTGAATGCACTATCGCAATATATACCCAAAAATGAACGCATCATAACGATCGAAGACAACGCAGAACTTCAGATTCAAAATGTAAAGAATCTGGTAAGACTGGAAGCAAGAAATGCAAATGTAGAAGGAACAGGAGAAGTTACCATCAGGGATCTGATCAAGTCGGCACTTCGTATGAGACCGGACAGGATCATCGTGGGGGAAGTGCGCTCGGCGGAAGCAATTGATATGCTTCAGGCACTTAATACGGGGCATGATGGAAGTCTCAGCACCGGCCATGCAAACAGTCCGAAGGACATGCTAAGCCGTCTGGAAACGATGGTACTGATGGGAATGGATCTTCCCCTTCCTGCAATTCAGAGACAGATCGCCTCCGGTCTGGATATCATTGTACATCTCGGCCGTCTGAGAGATAAGACCAGAAAAGTCCTGGAAGTAACAGAAGTCCTGGGATACTGGGAGGAAGAAATCCACCTGCAGACGCTGTATTGCTTTGAAGAAGCATATAAGGAGGCGGTGAATGTAACAGAAGATGAAGAAAAAAGAGAAATCAGGATGGAAAGAAAAGTCAGCGGAGACTGGAAAAAATTGCAGAACTTTGTCACCGCGAGAAGCTTATGGCAGCAGGATATCACATTTAAAGAACGTGGGGCAGCCGGGGGAAAGGCTGCCATACTCATTGGGATTACGGCATGGCTTTATTACCGGAAGATATGGGCTGTGCCGGCACTGATCCCGCTGGGGATATGGCTGTACAGAGAGTTTCTGAAAGAAGAGAAAAAGAAAAAGGAACAGGAATTCCAGAAGCAGTTCCGCGAGATGATACAGTCTCTGTCGGCAGCACTGAACACGGGCTATTCGGTAGAAAATGCATTCTATGAAACGCAGAAAGAATTAAAAATTCTTTATCCTCCGGAGGCCCGGATTTCCAGGGAACTATTGGTTATTACGAGAAAACTGCGGATACATATTCCGGTTGAACAGGTGCTGGGGGAATTCACAGAACAGGTTCCATCGGAGGATGTAAAGAGTTTTGTAACCGTATTCGTAACGGCAAAGAAAAGCGGTGGGGACATGATCGGTATTATCCGTAATACAGCGAATCAGATCGGAGACAAGATAGAAGTGAAAAGAGAGATCGATACCATGCTCGCTGCAAAGAAATATGAATTTCAGATCATGTCGGTAGTGCCGTATGGAATTATCGGTTATATGTCACTTAGTTTTCCGGAATTCATGAATGAATTATATGGGAATATGGCAGGAATCGGGGTGATGACATTATGTCTTGGAATCTACGCAGGCGCTTATTATCTGGGAATAAGGATATTGAGAATCGACGTATAGTGCGGGTGACTTGTGTACTGGTCATATCCGGAATATTACTGACCGGAGCAGATGCCGTTCGTTCTGTAAAGCAGCTACAACCGGCCATTGAGAGGAATGATTACGGAAAAGGGTCAAAGACGGAAGTCTTAGATGTAAAAGTCGGGGATACAAAGAAAAAATAAGAACGGATATAGAAGTATCGGAACGCCGGTATACGACAGAAGAGATACAGGAACTGTTCGGAAGGATCATCCGGAGGATGGACAGGCTGATACTAAATGAAAACCAGACGCCGGATCATGTGGAGACAGACCTGAACCTGATCACAGAGATTCCGGGAGAACCGGTGACGGTCTCCTGGGAACTGGACAGGTATGATGTAATGAATGTTAAGGGCGAGATACAGGAGAAGAATATTGCAAAAAAGGGAACGCTTGTAAAACTGAATGCGGTACTTACTTATACGGAAAATGAAAAAGAACAGGCAGCTTATCAGTGCGTGGTCTGTGTATATCCTAAGAAGTTAAGCGGAGAGGAAAAGATAAAGAAAATAGTAACGGAAAATATGAAAAAGGCAGATGAAAAGCAGACGGGAACAGGAAACGCTGATCCTGCCGGAACGTCTGGGGAAAAATGAACTTCGTTATTATCATCCGTTAATAACCGGGGAATGATTGTGCTCACAATGAGCATAATGATTGGAATACTGCTCTGTGCATTACAGAAACAGAATGAAAAAAAGGCACTGGAAGACAGAAAAAAACAGATGCTTAAGGACTATCCGGATATTATCAATAAACTGACATTGTATCTGGGAGCAGGCATGACGGTAAAGCGTGCCTGGAGAAAGGTAACCGAGGGCTATGCGAGAGAAAAAGAAGAAGGGAAAAAGAGGTACGCATATGAAGAAATGATACAGACCTGTCATGAGATGGACAGTGGTGTGACAGAATCGGAGAGCTATGAGAATTTCGGCAGACGGTGTGACGTTCAGGTGTATATAAGACTGGGGGCTTTGTTGTCACAGAATCTGCGGAAAGGAACAAAAGGATTGACAGAACTGTTAAAACTGGAATCCATACAGGCATTTGAAGAGCGGAAAGCACAGGCAAAAAGGCTTGGGGAAGAAGCTGGGACAAAGCTGCTGCTTCCAATGTTTCTTATGCTGGCGGTGGTACTGGTCATTGTGATAGTACCGGCATTTCTGACATTGCAGATATAGATGAAAAATAAAAGAAAAAGAAGAAAGGGGAATACAGTATGTGGAGAATTCGATATGCATTACAGGTATTAAAAGACGACCGGGGGATTGGGGTGGTAGAAGTGATCTTGATCCTGGTCGTACTGATCGGACTTGTGATCATCTTCAAATCACAGCTTACCAGTCTGGTGCAGACAATATTCGAAAAGATTACCAGCGAAAGTTCCGGAATTTAAGTGTGGTGAGCACCGGAAAGAAGGAGCTGACGACAGGGTATGTAAGAGGAGAGGTAACGGTATATCTGACACTGACATTTATTCTGCTTGTCTCGCTTGTACTTGCGTTGACGGAAAGCGCATCCATTCAGATGGCAAAGAATTACAGAAGGGCAGATATGAACCGGGCAGTGGAGTGCGTATTTGCAGAATATCAAAAAGAACTTCTGGAACATTATGATGTATTTGCCATAGAAGCAGGATATGAAAGCGGGACATACAGTGAGCAGAATTTGTTAGACCGCCTGTTATATTACGGTGCTGATATGGAAAATGATATAAAGAGAATCCGGCTGTTCACAGATCAGAATGGGGAATTGTTCATGGATCAGGCCGGTAAATACATGAAACACAAATACGGGATCTCATGGGCAGACAAGTATCTTGGGAGTACTTCCATCTGGAAGAACCAGGAACGGCAGGCAGATGAAATTACCAGAGAAGAAAAAGCGCAGACAGATCGTCTGGAGGAGCTTCTGAGCGGGCAGGAAATGGAACTTCCGGGCGAAGAGAATCCGTTGGAACATGTAGCAGGACTGAAGCAGGCACCGATTTTGAATCTGGTATTACCGAAAGAAACACAGGTATCAGAAAAACAGGTTGTGTCAGAGGACATGCCGGAGAACCGAGAGAATCAGACCGGTTACGGAACATTTGAAGATGTGGAATCGGAAGGAGGAACACTGGATTCCGTATTGCTGGGCGGGTATATACAGGAACATTTTGCGGATTTTCTGGATGAACCGAAGGGTGGGAGCCTGGACTATGAAGTGGAATATATTCTGGCTGGCAGGCAAAGTGACCGGGAGAATCTGGAAGCGGTTGCGAACAAATTAGTGCTGCTGAGATTCGTGCCGAATTATCTGTATCTGCAGACCAACAGTACCAGACAGGCTGAGGCACGGGCAGCGGCAGGGACATTATGTACACTGCTTGCGGTACCGGCGGTTACAGAAGCTGTAGCGCAGGGAATTCTTCTGGCATGGGCATACGGGGAATCCGTGATGGATGTGAGAACATTGCTGAATGGAAAAAAGATTGCAGTTGTAAAGGATGATGCAAGCTGGCAGCTCTCATTATCCGGTCTTATGAAGCTTGGAACAGAGGAAGACACCGGCGACGGGGCGGATGTAGAAGGTGGTATGGACTACAAAGACTATGTGCGAATGTTGTTATTCCTGGAAGATAAAGGGAAATTAACAGTAAGAACCATGGGCGTGATCGAGAAGGATATGCAGACGGTTTACAGACAGCCGTCATTTCGGATCGATTACTGTGTCGGAAGAATGGAAGTGGACACGGTGTGTAAGCTGAGAAGAGGGATATCGTATAGATTTCAGACATATTACGGCTATCAGTAGTGAGTATAAGAACAATAACATGAGGCGGATAAAGATGCCCTTTCAGGTATCGTTAGAAATCCCGGAAATATAAAAATAATAAAGAAAGGAGCAGGATTCGCAAAATGAGAAATAATTTATTCTCCCCCTCACAACCTATCAATCATTCAGTATCTGAAAGGGTATCTTTATCCGCCTCAACACGATTGGAAAAATTATTCCGTAATAAAAGAAAGGGAAGCGTTACCGTAGAGGCGGCAGCAACGGTACCGCTGTTTTTCCTGGCGGTTGTGACACTGCTGTACCTTCTGGAAATGATGGCAGTACATACTGCAGTCAGGAGCAGTCTGCAGTATGCAGGAAACAGGCGGCAAAAGACACCTGTATCACACAGATGCTGATGCCGTCAAAGGTAGAGCGTGATGTCGTCTATGCAATCGGAGAGACAAGGATGGAAAGAAGTATCATTGCAGGCGGCAGCAGTGGGATGGACTGTTCGGCATCAAGAATGTCTGTGCGTACCGGGATTGGAACATTGAACGCAGAATATCAGGTGAAAATTCCTGTGCCGGTATTCGGTATCAGACCGGTAAAATGCAGGGAAACCATGAAGATAAAAGCATGGAGCGGATATGAAAAAGAGGGATTATCCGATATGGGAAATGATACGGTCTATGTGACGGAGAACGGTCTTGTATATCACAAAGATTATCATTGTTCCTATCTGGATCTGTCGATCCGGATGACACATATGGGTACGGTGTCTGATCTTCGTAATGAAAGTGGCGGCAGATATTATCCATGTGAACATTGCATGAAAGGAAATGCAGGAACTATATACATTACAAATTTTGGAGACCGGTATCACAGTTCATTGTCATGCAGTGGATTAAAACGGACAATCTATGCGATACCGGTATCGGAGGCAGCGGGAAAGGGGGCATGTTCCAAATGTGGACGGTAAGCCGCATAGTGGCGATGGTCATACTGACAGGACTGTCGTTTATGGATTATAAGATCAGGAAAGTTCCGAGAGATGTACTGTTATTGTGTATGGCAGGAACGGTTCTATATCAGGCAGTTACACAGAATATAGACTGGATGGTATCGCTGGGAGGCGGGCTGATCGGTATGATATTTATAGGAATCAGTAAGATTACACGGGAAGCAATTGGATACGGGGACAGTCTGGCGATTCTGATACTTGGAATCTATCTGGGAGTATGGGGACTTCTGGAAGTTCTTGCGACTTCATTTTTTATTCTGGGGATTCTTGCTCTGGGATGCGTGACCCTGAGACGGAAGAAGAGTCTTGCATTCCCATTCTATCCGTTTCTGACAGTGGGCTATCTGTTTGGCGTATGTATCGGAGGACTGTGAGATGGAACGGATCATAAACATAGATAAGAAACATGCTCTGAACGGAAGCTTTACAGTGGAATTGTCCCTGCTGATGCCGATGATATTATTTCTTGTTATGGGGTGCGTCCTGGCATGTTTTTATTATCATGACAAGAATATTATTGCGGGAGCAGCATACGAGACTGCTGTTGTCGGAAGTACGAAAGCCAGAGAAAAGGACGGAATACAGGAAGCGGAATTAAAAGCCTTATTTCAGGAGCGGGTCGGGAAAAAGTGCATCCTCTTTCCGGGAGCCGTAGCGGTATGTTCCGTGAGCAAAGAAGAGATCCGTGTGTCGGCCGTGGCGAAAAGACGGAAGATGTCACTTGCGGTAGAAAGCAGGGCAGCGGTAACAGAACCGGAACGGTATATCCGGGATATCCGCAGGATAAAGAAATAAATGGGGAATGAAAGAATGGAACGAAAGATAACGATAGAAGAGCATGTATTATATAAAGAGGACTATCAGATGAAGATGCTGAAAGCCAATTCACCGGAAGGATTCCTTAAGGTGGCAGGAAGAGGCATGAATGGCAGCAGTTATTATGATTATGATGTAAGCGGAAAGATATCTATGCAGGCAATGTATACAAGAGCAAAGTTAAAGGCGGAGGATATACGGCAATTTATGTACCAGTTTGGGAATGTGCTGAAAGAAACCGGAAAATATCTGCTGGATATCCACTGTATTCTACTGGAACCGGAATATATATTTTATGAGGAAGGGCAATTCTTTTTCTGCTATTATCCGCCGGCAACGCAGGATCTATGGGAGAAATTCCATGTGCTGACAGAGTACATGGTGAAAGTTGCGGATTACGAGGAAGAAGAATGTGTCCGGCTGGCATTTTTGCTGCATAAGGGAACGATGGAAGAAAATTACAGTCTGGAGAAACTAATCGCAGAATGTGGGGAAAGAGAAGAAAAAGATATGGAAAAACCAGTAAGAAAAACAATGATAGATGAACTGCTGGAAGAAAAAAGAGAGAGGACATCTTATTACGATACGGAAGAACATGACTGGATTACGGAACAGGAGATGGGAAGCTCGATCATGCGTGAGACAGATAATCTGTGGATCCCGGTAAAGCGTTTCCTGAACTAAACATAAAAAACAAAATGGGGAGAATGGGACGGACTGCATATTGAAGAAGAGGAATTGTAATATTTAAGTAATCTATGTTATACTGATAAAGACAGAAAATGAATAGATTGAAAGGTAACGGACGATAGAAGATGAATAAGAACACAATAAAAGCACCATGTACTGTATTACTGGCAGTTGTGAATGTAATAGTCTTTCTGGTACTGTCATTTCAGGGAATGACGGAGGATGGAAGATTCATGTTACAGCATGGGGCAATGTATGTTCCATATCTGATAAAGAACGGAGAGTATTACCGGCTGTTTACGAGTATGTTTCTCCACTTCGGATACGATCATCTTTTCAATAATATGGTTGTGCTTGTAGCGATGGGGTGGAATCTGGAACTTGAGATAGGAAAGATAAAGTTCCTCATCGTATATTTTGTAAGCGGCCTTGCAGGGAATATCCTGTCTGCATGGTGGGACATACTGACAGGAAGTATGGCAGTATCGGCAGGCGCATCCGGTGCAATCTTCGGAATTATCGGTGCACTTCTGTATGTGGCGATCCGTAACCGGGGAAGGATAGGAGAGATATCCGGCAAAGGATTAGTGTTTATGGTTGTGCTGACATTATATTATGGATTTACCAGTGGCGGCGTAGACAATATGGCACACATCGGAGGTCTGGCAGCCGGCTTCCTGATGGGAGTATTACTGTACCGGAAGCGTAAGGGTAAACGTGGTTCCGTTATGTAAGACGGAGTTAAGCGTGACCGTTCCATGATGTGCCTGGATGATCCGGCGGGTGATTGTCAAGTCCAAGACCGGTCCCGTCCGGTTTGTGAGTGACAAATGGCTCGAAGATAGTCTTCTGGTCTTCGGGAGCGATGCCGCATCCGTTGTCCATGACCCCGATATGCAGAGAATCTGTCTGGAGAGTGACAGAGAATGTAATGACCGGCTTCTGGGAATCAGGAGCTTTTTTGTTCAGTGCATCGCAGGCATTACGAAGAAGATTCAGAACTGCCTGACGGAGCTTTACGGGATCTGCAGATATTTCCGGGAGATCCTCGGGAATACGGGAAACAAATTCGATATCTGTATCAACAATAGAAGTAGCGAAGGATAAAGCAATCCTGCGGAAATAGGTACTTGCACTTACCGGGGTAAGTTCCAGACGTTCTCCGTTATTGTAAGAAGACAGATCCTCCAGAAGGAATGTCATGTATTCGATATCCTGATGAAGTTCCGCCCAATGGGAAAATGTAAGGACTTCCGGATGTTGTGATTCGATAAGCTGGAGTGTACTGTAAACCAGTGTCAGAGGATTACGAATCTCGTGACTTATGGTACTGATCTCCATCTGATGAGAGGTTAAAAGCCGGTTTATAAGTGCTTCGTTTTCAGGATTTTCCTGCATAATCTGTTGTAATTTGTCATAGTCTGTCGATGATAACATAATAATTACCGCCCCTTTCTGAGGTATCAGTTTAGCATTGGCGGTTTAAATAATCAATCATAAATTTTAAAAGAAAGAAGGATAAGATTATGAAGGATGAGAATTGTATTTTTTGTAAACTGGCAAATGGAGACATTCCGACAGCGACTGTGTATGAGGATGAAGATTTCCGGGTGATCCTGGATGCCAATCCGGCAGCAAAAGGACACGCACTGATCCTGCCAAAAGAACATTATGCCAATCTGTATGAGATTGATGATGAACTTGCAGGAAAGTCGATGATCCTTGCGAAGAAAATGATCACAAAGCTCACAAAAGCACTGGGCTGCGATGGCTACAATATTGTCCAGAACAACGGTGAAGCTGCCGGACAGACAGTATTTCATTATCATGTGCACATGATCCCGAGACATAAAGATGACAAAGTCGGACTTGGATGGACGATGCATGAGTTGACAGAAGAAGAAAAAGAAGATGTTTTATCAAAGATTAAGTAGATAAAAGGTAGGAGCGTAAAGTGGGAAGAGAGTTTACAGGGGAAAGTGCCTTTGTGGATGCATATAGCGAATATTTTGACGTTGTATACAGGGAGGCACTCAGATACTCTGGAAACCATCACGTAGCAGAAGAAATTGCGCAGGATGCCTTCTTCATGGCATATGTACAGAATGGAAATGAATCCAAGCAGCAGATCAAAGCATGGATGCTGATGCTTGCAAAGTACAGAGCCATGAATTATATAAGAGACCATAAACGCGAAGTGTCGTTAGAGGAAATAACGATGTCGGAAGACGAATATCCGGACGCTCTGGTTGATGACAGTTCAGAAGAGTATGTAATAGCGATGCTCAAGGAACAAGGTTTCCGCAAACTCGGAATTGATATATTCCGGGAATTGTATCAGAAAAAGGCCAGATGGTATCAGGCAGTGACACTTGTATATTATGTAGATATGCCGCAGAAGGAAGCCGCTAAGCAGATGGGCGTTACATTATATGCATTGGAAGGTATGCTGAAAAGAGCAAGAAAATGGATGATAAAAAGGTACAAAGATGAGTATGACCGCTTACACAATACATAAAAAACAGGTGGAAGTACAACACTGTTTTTATGTATTACAGAGATAAATGCAGATCAGTGTCTGGCAACAGATTCGATCAGGTCGATAATGGTATCGATGGAATTCTGCTGAGGAGAATTTTTCATTGCCTGAATGTACGTCTCACGGTTCTGATAAAGGTCCGTGATTGCTTTCAGGAGGACATCATGATTCAGTTCCTCTTCTTCCAGAACAACACTGTATCCCTGACGTTCGAAAGAACGGGCGTTCAGGATCTGGTCACCACGGCTTGCATTTGCAGAAAGTGGAATCAGAAGATTTGGTTTGTGCAGTGCAAGAAGTTCGCAGATCGCATTGGCTCCGGCTCTTGAAATAACAAGATCTGTCAGAGCAAAGAGGTCCTTCAGTTCGTCTTTGATATATTCGAACTGAGCATAACCTTCCAGGTCTTTCAAAGATTCATCAATTTTGCCCTTGCCACAGAGATGAACTACCTGGAAAGACTGAAGCAATTCAGGAAGGACACTGCGGACAGCATCGTTGACGGCAACAGAACCAAGACTTCCGCCAACGACCATGATCACTGGTTTGTCCTGAGTGAAGTGCAGAAATTCCAATGCCTTATATTTATCACCGGATAACAGTTCCTGACGAATCGGAGAGCCTGTGAGAACAGCCTTTCCGGCAGGAAGATGCTCGATGGTTTCCGGGAAGTTACAGCAGATTTTTGATGCCGATGGCATGGAAATCTTATTAGCAAGTCCCGGTGTCATGTCAGACTCATGGATAATGGTCGGGACATGACGGCTTTTACCGGCAAGAACAACAGGAACGGATACGAAGCCTCCTTTGGAGAAGATGACATCAGGATGAAGGATCTTCACAAGTTTTTTGGCTTCGCCGAGTCCTTTGATCACACGGAACGGATCCGTAAAGTTCTGCACGCTGAAGTAGCGGCGGAGTTTACCGGTTGAGATTCCGTGATACGGAATACCGAACTGTTCAATCAGTTCTTTTTCAATTCCATTATAAGAACCTATATAGTGAATATCATAGTTTAATTCTTTCAGGCGTGGCAGAAGAGCAATGTTAGGTGTAACATGCCCGGCAGTACCGCCACCGGTTAAGATAATACGTTTCATAATTACCTCCAGACTTGAATATGTATTATTCTTGCATACATCAAATATAATAAAGATTATATCTATATTATACTTTCTGAAAGAAATAGGTCAAGTGGTAAAACTATGGAGAAATTTACAGACCAGTCAAAAATTTGAGGGTAGCAAAATGAATGATAAGAAAGACGAATTTAAAGAATGCATTGCCAGAGAATTTGAAGAGATTGCCAGAGAGGAAGAAGAATTTCTAGAAAATGACACCAGTCTTGTCGTGCCTGAAGGGACAAAGGAAGCTGTCCTCGCAAGAGTAAGAGAACAGATTCGTGCATATGAGATGGAGCAGACCAGGAAAGAAACAGAAGAAGTAATCAACCATCTCTCTGAAGAAGATCGCGAGGCTCTGGAGCTGGGACGCAAGATGCTGAAGGCAGGGATCGGACAAAAGGATCCGGAGGAACCTTCCGGAAAGAAAGTCCGCCGTAAAAAGAAGCCTTTGAAAATGTATCTCGCACTGGCAGCAGTTATTGTCTGTGTGATGGCAATGGGGATTACCAGTATGGGAGGTCCGGAGAGGATCGTGCGGATGATGACGCAGAATGTGGGGGATAGAGAGGTTGAAAAAGTAAGTACGAGTCATAAGATAAAAATGATAGAAAGTGAAGATGAAGAAAAGGCGTATCAGGAAATAAGAAATAAATTTGGTACAGATGTGGTTAAATTATCTATATGTTTAAATAATATGAAATTTGACACAATGAATTTAAACGAAGATAAGCAAATCGCAGAGATGTATTATACATACAATGAAAAGACCATTGCCTATTTTATAAATATGCCATACAGAGATAACTCATGGGGAGTTGATTTTGAAGATCCTATTGAAAAAGAATAATACTAAAAAATAGAGGAATTGTTCAATTGAAGTTACAATTTATAAATTAAAAGAAAGTAAAAAATCAAGTTGTGTTGCAAAATTTAAATATGGCAATATAGAATATTTATTGACGGGGACAATGAAACAGCAGGAATTTGAAAAATATTAAATAATTTATTTTTCCAAAATAAAAGCGACAGTTTTTGAAAAATTATGTGTATTAATATATGAGGGCAGAAAAAAGCATGAATGGAGGTGAGATATGAAGAAGAAAATCGTGTCTGTATGTCTGACCGCAATGCTGGTCGGAGGATTGTCAATGACATCCATGCAAGAGGCAAGAGCCGCAGAGGGTAAAGTAATAGACGGCTCCGAGTTGACGCATGAAGAAGAGTCGATAGGGTATGATACGAAGATTACCAGAGGTGAGGACTTATTAACTGGTTATTCCAAGTGTACAAAGCTTGACAATGGAAAAATCTATGCAGGTGGAACAACAGTTGCAAGGCAGGTTGTCAAAAGTGTACAGATAGCTGTTCTTGTAGAACGTGCCAAAGAAGAAGACAAGGAATGGTCATATTATGATAATTGGCACAAGGAAAATAAAAATACCAATAGAGCAATGTCAAACAGAACACTGTATGTGGAAGGCGGATATTATTACCGTGTCCGTTGTACGCATGCTGCCAACAGTGATGTAAGTAGTTCCTTTACTGATGGAATTTACATCGACTAACAATCCTGAAAAGCATAGAAGGACAAGAACATAAGACTAAAAAAGAAGAGCAAACAAAAGGCTATAAATCGAAAGATGAAGCGATTAAAGTAAAGAAGCGGACGGAAAAACCAGAAACCATGCGGACCATGACAGTCAAACAGTAGTTGGGATAAAGTGAAGATTACAGCTGAATGAAACAGGTAAACAGACAAAGAAAACATAAGGTAATGTATATAAAAGAAGACGACAATAAAAAACCATAAATAAATTCATCAATAAGTAAGTGCACAATATGTAGGAGCGAATAATAATTAGAAAATACAATGAAAAACAATGAAAGAAACAATGTAACTATTAATAATTATTTATTCGTAACCAGTCAACGGAAGTTTTGACAAGGGAAAAGCAGGGTATGAAAAAAGAGAAAAAATACCAAAATAAAAAATCACCAAATGAAAAAGGATACAAGTCTCCCGGTCGGGGGACGAGTATCCTTTTTGTCTGCGTTATTCAGATCAGCTGCTGGCCTATTATTCGCCAAGTGCCTGTCTCAAAGCTTTGGATAACTGGTCAGGACAAGATGTCGGTCTTTCACCACATCTGGTTCCTTCCAGGCGCTTGATGACTTCATGTGCATCCATTCCTTTAACAAGGCTGCTGATTCCGGATGTGTTACCGGCACATCCGCCTACGAATTCTACGTTAGCAATTTTATCTCCGTCAAGTTCTACGTGAATGAGACGAGAACAGACTCCGGTTGGTTTGTAATCCATATCTATTACCTCCTGATAATGTTCTTGCAAAGTTTTACATGATTCGGTATCAACAGACAGAAAATCTGTTGACTGTCATACTTCCTAATTATAACAGAAAACCGTCAAATTATCCATACATTTCGTCGGTTGAAATCCATTTTCCTATCGTCTATAATAAGGCATAGGTAAATTCGTGAAACACAGGAGGATATAAATATATGATAGGTATTATCGGCGCAATGGAAGAAGAAGTTGCAGAACTGAAGAAAGATATGCAGATCGAAGAGACCGTGGAGATGGCAGGTATGGTATTCTGCAAGGGAACGCTCGGCGGAAAAGATGTTGTAATCGTAAGAAGCGGAATCGGTAAGGTCAATGCAGGAATCTGTGCACAGATCCTGGTGAGTCAATTCGGAGCAGATACATTGATCAACACCGGTATTGCCGGCTCGCTTGATGCACAGATTGATATTGGCGACATGGTCATTTCCACGGATGCACTGCATCATGATATGGATGCGACTGTATTCGGTGATCCGGCAGGACAGATTCCGAGAATGGATACATTGTCATTCCCGGCAGACAAGGAGCTTGTGGAGAAGGCGGTAGCAGCGAATGAAAAAGCGAACCCGGATATTCATACATTTACAGGAAGAGTGGCGAGCGGGGACCAGTTCATTTCCGATAAGGAGCGAAAGAAAGAATCGTGTCATTATTTCACCCGATGTGTGTAGAGATGGAAGGTGCCGGAATCGCACAGGCCGCTTACCTGAACAAAGTTTCGTATGTCATTATCCGTGCTATTTCGGATAAAGCCGACAACAGTGCGACAATGGACTATCCGACATTCGAAAAGAAAGCAATCGCCCACAGCGTAAGGCTTATGAAAGAATTGCTTCCGATGATCTAAGATAACGGGATGACCTGCGCAGTACAGAATGTTACAGGATATGCACGAAAGTGACAGAAAGCAGCATTTCCCGTGCAGAATAGGAAGAACGAAATAAAGCGCCCTTCTCTTTGATATACAGTATAATGCATATCAAAAAGGAGGGCTATTATTATGCTGGAAATGTTATTGGACAAGAAGTTGTTATTTGTGCTTATGGGGATGCTGACCGGACTTGGAGTGGCAGACAAGTGTATCGTGAGTATGACGATGAAACGTATGATAGAGGCGGCGGGAAGTATGAGCAAAAGCAATCATCCGTTGATGCGCCTGGTCCGGGCGAAATTCGAACATGCATGTATGATCAGTGACACGGTGGAAAATGTAGGGGTATTTGTGGATAAGTATCTGTACGAGTACAAAGTATGTGGATTACGTCTGCATTCGCTCCGGAGACTGGAAAAGATGTGTTCCGGTCTTCTGATCGTAACCGGACTTGCGGGAGCGGGAATTACCTGTCAGGTCTATGGAATGGGAGACGAAGCGTTGCGGATGGGCGCTGCCGGCTGCGGACTCGGAATCCTGGTGTGGCTGTTCCACCTGACAACGGACGAGAATTACTGTATGGAGATGGCGAAGAATTACATGGTGGATTATCTGGAAAATGTATGTCTCCGCAAGTATGAAAAGATGAATCAGAAGGAGCGGACCGTGCGTGTAAACATAGAAAACGGACCGGCGGAAGAGGAAATCGGACCGGCGGAAGAAGAAATACAGAAGAATAAAATACAAAAAGACGAAATACAAAAAGACGAAATACAAAGAGATGAAGTACAGGAGACGGAAGCCGGAACAGAAGAGACACCTGCCCCGGTACCGGATCACAGTGTAGTCCATATGCAGCGTGAGAACAGACGGAGAGAACGGACTCAAAATACCGCAAAAATCTGGCAAAAGCATCGGCAGGACTTGCCGGTATGGACGGAAGTAAAAGCCCGGAAGTGGAAGAACAGAAAGATGCACCGAAGGAGCTTGCAAAGGACGAGATGATACGCCAGATTCTGCGGGAGTTTATGGCTTGATAATATAATGTTATTTTGTTAAAATATATGCATGTATAATATATTTGATAAACTAAAGAATTACAGTGATTCTGACTACTACGCATTCCACATGCCGGGCCATAAAAGGAATCTGGATCTGATGGACGGAACCTCTCCGTACAGGATCGATATTACAGAGATCGATGGCTTTGATGACCTGCATCATGCAGAAGGGATTTTGAAAGAAGCGCAGGAAAGAGCGGCAGAGGTGTACCATGCTGATGAGACACATTTTCTTGTTAACGGAAGTACCGTCGGAATCTTGAGTGCAATATTAGGAACAACTGAAAAAGGGGATTCCATACTTGTGGCAAGAAATTGCCATAAGTCTGTGTATCATGCAATATATCTGAATGAACTGGATCCGGTCTACATCTATCCGAAGTTCGATACAGAACAGGGGCTGAGTACAGAGATCGATGCAGAAGATGTGCAGAAAGCACTGGAAGAACATCCAAAGATCCGTGCGGTGATGATCGTATCACCGACCTATGACGGCGTGGTGTCGGACATCGAAAAGATTGCAGAGATTGTACATGAAGCGGGATGTCTGCTGATTGTAGATGAAGCACATGGAGCACATTTTGGCTTTGATCCGTATTTCCCGGAGAGTGCGAATATGTATGGCGCAGATCTTGTGATCAACAGTCTTCATAAGACGCTTCCGGCCCTGACGCAGACAGCGTTGCTGCATGTGAACGGGGAGCGGGTGAACCGCAGGAAAGTAAAGCGGTATCTGGATATGCTGCAGACGAGCAGTCCGTCGTACATACTGATGGCAAGTATCGATGCGTGTATTCATCTGCTGGAAGAGACACAACTGCAGAAGTGCAGTATTTTCAAAGAATATGCGGCACATATCGATACCTGCGGGAAGAATTGAAGAAACTGAAGTATCTGAAGATTATCCGGACGGAGAATACAGACAGATATGACAGGTCTAAATTTGTGATCTCTGTAAAGCATGCCCCGATGTCCAGTCATGAATTGTATGAAAGACTGCTTCGTGATTATCATTTGCAGATGGAGATGCTTGCCGGAACCTATGTCCTGGCAATGACGACGGTAGGGGATACGCAGGAAGGGTTGGACAGATTGCGGGATGCATTGCTTGCAATTGATGCTGAGATCGATACAAAGTTAAAGTCAGGATCCGGACAGGAAGATGCCGGGCAGGAGCAGAAACCGATGCAAATGACCGACACGGATCTCCCGCTTTCCGGAAGACAGCCGTCACTGGAAAAGGTGTGGACGATCGCGAAGGCAGTGAAGTGCAGAGATAAGATGCAGAACCAGAACCACCAGAAGGATTCAGAAGACATCCTGTATTTGGTGAACCCAGGCAAGATGGAAAAACGAAATTTCAAGGACAGCGCCGGATGCATTTCCCTGGAATATGCGTACCTCTATCCGCCGGGAAGTCCGCTGATCGTTCCGGGAGAACACATTACGCAGGAAGCGGTGGAGATTCTCTGCTGGTATCAGGAACACGATTTTTCAATTGAAGGACTGCAATCAGAAGATAGCATAGAGGTATGGATAGATGGGTAAGATATTTTACATGATGGGAAAGAGTTCTTCCGGTAAGGATACGGTCTATAAAGAGATCAGAAAAGAGCTTCCCGAGCTGAAGACGCTGACATTATATACGACCAGACCGATGCGGGAAGGTGAAAAAGACGGCGTGGAATATTATTTTGTTTCGAACGAAATATTAGAACAGTATGGAGAAGAAGGCAAAATAATTGAACTTCGTACCTATCAGACCGTGTATGGTGACTGGAAATATGCTACAATAGATGATGGACAGATTCATCTGACCGGGTCTGATTATCTGATGATCGGTACGCTGGAATCTTATATGAAGATGAAAGCGTATTATGGACAGGAGAATCTGGTTCCGCTTTATATTGAAGTGGAAGACGGGGAACGCCTGATGCGTGCGATCACAAGAGAGCGGCAGCAGGAACATCCGGGATACGAAGAAGTCTGCAGAAGATTTCTGGCAGATCAGAAGGATTTCTCAGAAGAGAATCTTGCGGCAGCAGGAATTACAAGAAGATATCAGAATGACGATAAAGTACGATGTAAGGAAGAGATAGTAGAGGTAATACGAGATGGGAAGCTTTAAAGATGTGGTTGGTCACAAAGACATATTAAAATATATCAGTAGCGCAGTGGAGAATAACAGAGTGTCGCATGCGTATATTCTGAATGGGGAGAGAGGTTCCGGTAAGAGGATGCTGGCGAATCTGTTCGCAACGACTCTTTTGTGTGAGAGCGGGAACAGTGAACCTTGCGGGAAATGTCATTCCTGCAGGCAGGCAGAGAGCGGAAACCATCCGGATATTATCCGTGTAACACATGAGAAGCCGAACAGCATCAGTGTAGATGATATCCGTACACAGGTGAACAATACCGTGGATATCAAGCCGTATCAGGGACCATACAAAGTATATATTATCCCTCAGGCAGATCTGATGACACCGCAGGCACAAAATGCAATTCTGAAGACGATCGAGGAGCCGCCGGCATATGCGGTATTCTTACTGCTGACGGAGAATGCAGAGATGTTACTTCCGACGATCAACTCCAGATGTGTTATGCTGAAGCTGCGTAACATCAAAGATACACTGATCAGAAAGTATCTGATGGAGAATCTGGAGATACCGGATTACAAAGCAGATATGTGTACCGCATTTGCCCAGGGAAATGTGGGACGCGCGATCATGCTGGCGAATTCGGAGCATTTTAATGAGATCAGAGAGGAAGCGGTACAGCTCCTGAAGCATATCCATGATATGGAACTGAGTGAGATTGTTGCTGCGGTTAAGAATATATCTGTATATAAATTAGAGATCACGGATTATCTGGACATTATCATGATCTGGTACAGAGATGTCTTACTGTATAAAGCAACAAAAGAGATTGACAAGGTCGTATTCAAAGACCAGTTACAGAGTATAAAAGAACAGGCGAGAAAAAGCTCTTATGAAGGAATTGAACTGATTCTGGAGAGCCTTGAGAAAGCGAAAGCCAGACTGAAAGCGAATGTTAACTTTGATCTGGTTATGGAGCTTTTGTTCCTGACCATAAAGGAGAACTAATCATATGACGAAGGTAATAGGCGTTAGATTCAGAACCGCCGGAAAGATCTATTTCTTTTCGCCGGGAAAACTGGAGGTAGAGACGGGCGATAAGGTTATCGTTGAGACTGCAAGAGGAGTGGAATTTGGTTCTGTAGTCACCGGACCGAAGGAAGTGGAAGACGATAAGATCACACAGCCGTTAAAAATCCGTGATCCGTCTTGCAAACAGACGAAAGATAAGAAAAA
>ENA-OPZD01000136-OPZD01000136.1-human-gut-metagenome-genome-assembly--contig:-NODE-136-length-25934-cov-6.741001_pt1 | contig 25934 bp, 25 predicted proteins | sample MGYA00242479_ERZ504495 | MGnify/ENA primary metagenome ERZ504495 (study PRJEB26092, sample SAMD00036286) | human gut metagenome | host: Homo sapiens | study: EMG produced TPA metagenomics assembly of... | reverse complement strand
GCTATAAATATATGGAAGGTTGGGGCATCAACCTTCTTTGGAGAGATATAGTAAGACCTGCTATTTTAGTAGGCAAGTATCGTTTGTATCCAAGAATCCCCTGCCTTTAGCATGGGGAGTATGTCAATAATTATTCCGTAAATAATTTATCGCATATTTCTGTTTTATTTGTTATATCGGCAAAATTCTAAATTTTTTTTTGTAGGAATTTTTTCTGATAGCACTATAAGAAGAAAAACTTATAAAAAAATAGAGTAGAGAATTTATCTCTACTCTATTTAATAGCATATTTATTATTTACCTACAGCTAAAGCTGCTTTTACAAAGTCACGGAATAATGGTTGTGGATTATTTGGACGAGATTTTAATTCTGGATGGAACTGAGAAGCTACAAACCAAGGATGATCTTTTACTTCTACGATTTCTACAAGTCCATTATCTGGGCAAACACCAGCAATTACAAGACCAGCATCAGTGAGTTCTTGTTTAAATTCATTGTTGAATTCAAAACGATGACGATGACGTTCATGAATTAATTCACTGCCATAAGCTTCATAAGTTTTTGTACCTGGTGTTACTTTACATGGATAAGAACCAAGTCTCATTGTGCCACCTTTATCTTCAACATTGATCTGAGAAGACATTAAAGCGATTACTGGATGATTTGTTTCTGGATTGAATTCAGAGCTATGAGCATCTTCCATACCACATACATGACGAGCAAATTCAATAACAGAACACTGCATACCAAGGCATAAACCTAAGAATGGGATTTTATTTTCACGAGCGTATTTAATTGCGGAAATTTTACCTTCAACACCACGATCGCCGAAACCACCTGGTACTAAGATACCTTTGCAACCTGCAAATACATCGCTTAAATCAGTGCCTTCTTTTTCAATTTCTTCAGCGTTAACCCATTTAATTTTTACATCTGTAGAATTGTAGATACCTGCATGATGTAATGCTTCTGTAACAGAAATATATGCATCTGGTAATTCTACATATTTACCTACAACAGCAATTTTTACTTTATTTGCAGGATTTTTAATGCGATGAACCATACGTTCCCATTCTTCCATATGAGCTGGGCGATAATCCATTTCTAATTTTTCAAGAACAATTTTATCAAGACCTTCTTTTTGCATCATTAAAGGTACTTCATAAATTGTAGAAGCTGTCATATTCTGGATAACTGCATCTGCATCTACGTCACAGAAAAGAGCTAATTTTTCTTTCATATCTTTAGAAAGTTCCTGTTCTGTACGGCAAACAAGAATATCTGGCTGAATACCAATGCTGCGAAGTTCTTTTACGCTATGCTGAGTTGGTTTTGTTTTTAATTCGCCAGCAGCAGAGATAAATGGAATTAAAGTTACATGAATGTATAATACATCGTGTTTACTTACTTCTTTTTTAACCTGACGAATAGCTTCGAGGAATGGAAGACTTTCGATATCCCCTACTGTACCACCGATTTCAGTGATAACTACATCTGCATCATCATGAGTAGCAACGTCATATACACGTTGTTTAATTTCATTTGTGATATGTGGAATTACCTGAACAGTTTTACCAAGGTAATCACCACGACGTTCTTTATTTAATACAGACCAGTAAATTTTACCAGTAGTTACATTAGAATTTTTTGTAAGATTGATATCAATAAAACGTTCATAATGTCCAAGGTCAAGGTCAGTTTCTGCTCCATCTTCTGTTACGAAAACTTCACCATGCTGATAAGGACTCATAGTACCTGGGTCAATGTTAATATATGGGTCAAATTTTTGAATTGTTACTTTAATACCACGGCTTTTTAATAAACGACCTAAAGAAGCTGCTGTGATACCTTTACCTAAAGAAGAAACTACACCGCCAGTAACAAATATATACTTTGCCATTTAAAAATACTCCTCCTCTATATATCTAAAATTATGCTTTATCTGTATCGTCTTGAATTCCTTCTAATAAAGAAGTGCGACGTCTGTTGGACATTGCTTTCATCTTACTAGCACTAGAAGAACTACTAGAAACACTACTACGTTTTGTTTCTGGTGGATTCCATTCTACAAGACCCCACATACCATTACCTGTATGTTGAAAACGAGCGTCCATATTAATAAGTGTATATACTTCAGATATAGAAGCAGATAAGGACTGCACTGGTTTACATTTTTTCTCTATTACTTCTAAAATAAGGTCTTTAAAAAAGATAGGTTTATTAGCTAAATTTAAGATATAGTATGCTACATCTGTTTCTGAACTATGCAGAAAATCCATCAAGTATTTCCTCCCAATTATCATTTACATTAAAAATTATTACATTTTTTCTGGTGCATTAACACCTAAAATTGCAAGTGCATGAGCTAATACATATTTTACTGCTAAACAAAGAGCAAGTCTTGCTCCTGCTAATTTTGCATCTACACCTAAAATACGGCATTTATTATAGAAACTATGGAACATAGATGCTAAATCATGTACATATGTTGCAATACGATGTGGTGCTTTATTTTTAGCTGCTGTTGCAATTTCATCTGGATAAGATAATAACTTTTTAATTAAAGCAATTTCTGCTTCATCTGTCAATAAAGAAAGCTGTGGATTTTCAGTTGTTTCAATACCAGCTTCTTTCATTTGACGGAAAATACTACAAATACGAGCATAAGCATATTGAACATAGTATACAGGATTTTCATTAGATTGAGATTTTGCTAAGTTTAAATCAAAATCAAGCTGACTGTCTAAAGAACGCATGATAAAGAAGAAACGAGCTGCATCAGCACCTACTTCTTCAATCAATTCAGATAAAGTTACGCTTTGACCTGTACGTTTAGACATTTTTACAAGTTCACCATCACGATAGAGGCTTACCATTTGTAATAATAAAACTTCTAAATCATCAGCATTATAACCAAGTGCTGCCATTGCTGCTTTTACACGGCAAACATAACCATGGTGGTCAGCACCCCAAATATTGATGAGTTTATCAAATTTACGTTCAAATTTATTATCATGGTATGCAATATCTGCTGCTAAATAAGTAGGAACGCCATTATCACGGATAACTACGCGGTCTTTATCATCACCATAAGCAGTGGATTTTAGCCATAAAGCACCATCTTGTTTATACATGTTGCCATTAGCTAAAAGTTTATCACAAACAGCATTAACAGCATCTGGATGAAGTGTTCTTTCACTGAACCATACATCAAAATGAACATTAAATGCAGCTAAATCTTCTTTTAATGCTGCTAATTTTTCTTTTAATGCTAATTCTTTAAAGATGGATAATCTTTCTTCATCAGACATATTTAAATATTTATCACCATCTTTAGCGATAATGCGTTTTGCTGTTTCAATGATATCTTGACCATGGTAACCATTTTCTGGGAACTCTACTTCTTTACCCAATAATTCAAGATAACGAGCATTTACAGATAATGCCAAGTTATCAATCTGTTTACCAGCATCATTTATATAATATTCACTAGAAACATTATATCCTGCTGCACGCATAAGATTTACTAAAGCACTACCAAAAGCAGCTCCACGACCATGACCTACATGAAGTGGACCAGTAGGGTTAGCACTTACATATTCTACTTGAATTCTTGGTGTTTCTTGTTTTGGTAAATTACCATATTCACTGCCAGCTTTTAATAAATTAGCTAAAGCATCATAAATAACATCAGATTTTAAGTAAAAATTAATAAATCCAGGTCCTGCAATTTCTGTTTTTTCCAAAAAAGTAGCATCTAAACGGCTTACAATTTCTTCAGCAATTTTTCTTGGTGCTACATGAAAAACTCTAGCTGATTGCATAGCAATATTAGATGCGAAATCACCTAATTCTTTCTTTGGTGGTACTTCTAAAATAACAGTAGGTAACTGTCCTTCAGGAAGTGCCTGCTCAGCTATAGCTTTTGCAACTGCATCTTTGATGGCTTGTATAAGCAAATCTTTAGTATCCAATCAAAATCCTCCTAAGTTTTATATTTATCTCTATATTAATTGTATATTAGCAATATATCATTAGTAAATTCAATTTGCTGGCTCTAATCTAATCATAAGTTCATTATCACTTTGCCAATTATTATTTATATATAAAGCATAATCTATTTTTATAATAGATTTCATGCCTATAATTATTTTTCAAACGATGTGTCTTTACCTTCATTTTTAAATTACCATAAGGTGTTATATAATCACTTACACTTTCTTTTCCTTCGACAAAACTTGCTGTTGTTGTACGCCACCAGTTCGCGTAAGCGTCAGGCTATTTTCCTGTATTTTCAACATCGTTGAAGTTTCTTTTTCTTCATTTAAATCTTTTTTCTTTTATAAATGACATACAAAATACCATTTTTTGTATAAGCATTAGCCAATGCCTTCATTTTTATTGTATTTTGTTTATCATTTTTTTGTTTACTGTTAATTTTAACAATAACTTTGTTCATTAAATAGATAATCTCCCTATAAACACATTAAGTTTTATTATAACTTAATCTTTATACCTTGCCAACTGTATTTAGAGAATTATCCTTTAAAAATAGCTGTAAATTTTTTAATCATCTTCACAGGGCGATAAGACTCTTTTGCTTTTCTTAAACCTTCAATACCCATATCCTCTTCACGATTGATATAAGTCATATCTTGCCAAGTATTAGCTACAAAAGCTTGATTGATAGCTGTATATGCACCATTTACATCTGGATCAGCTTTTTCTACATGAATAACAGCTGTGTCTTCATTTAACTGCTCACCAAAAGTAAATGCCATTACTTTATTAACTAAAAATAATGCTCCACCTTTTAATTTTAAGTGCTCAAAATTATTAAGCACTTCAATGATAGCATCTCGTTCAGCTCCGATAAATGGGTCATCAGGAGTAAGCGCTAAAACGTTTTTTATACCAGCCATTAATCGTTATCTTACATAATGTTATTATATCATTATTAATTGGCAAATATTTAGCTTCTGGATAATTTTTTCGGAAACTATTCAAATGATTTTTCTTAGAATGGAATTTTCGTCCTGATAAATTTATTAAATCTATAGCATTATAGACATAATCATCATCATCGCGATTAGTTGAAAACTCAAATTCTCCATTAGGATAATTTTTTAATTCTTCAACGATATTTTCTTCTAAGCCAGAAAGTGTGAATTCTATATTCTTATCATTAAAATATGCTTTTAATTTATCAATAGCTTCAAATAATCTATCTTTTTTACAAAGTGGCTGAAGTGCAAATTCACTGTCATGGAATTTAGCTTTGAAATATAAAATATCATCTTCAATGCACCACATAATGTTATAAGCTTTGCGCCACATAAATAAATTTGTAAAATTCAAATGAGAATTTTCATGATAGTTTAATTTAAAAAAGCTATCTAATCTATCTTTATCGTTTATAGTCAATTCATTAAAAATAATTGTAATCACCTTCTTTTTTAATCTAAAAATACATTATAGCAAATTTTAATTATTTAAATCAAGAATTCTCATTCTTAGTTTATAAATTATCTTTTTAAGCTAACAAAAAAATTTTGAAATTATTTTCATTTTAATATTTACATTTGTTCAACAATAAATTATAATAAGCTTAAGAAATGAAACTTGAATTTTCTTTTTATTTTAAATTTAATATTAAATAGATTAATGGGAGGATTTCATCATGATAAATTGCGATTTATTAGTAAAAAAAGCTTATGAAGGACGTACTAATGCCTATGCTCCATATTCTAATTTTAAAGTAGGCGCTGCTGTACTCACTGAAGACGATACAATCTATACTGGTTGCAATATAGAAAATGCTTCTTATGGAGCTACTAATTGTGCTGAAAGAACAGCTATCTTCAAAGCCATTTCTGAAGGTCATCAAAAAATTAAAGCTATCGCCATTGTTGGGGTAGAAAATGATTACACTTATCCATGCGGTATCTGCCGTCAAGTAATTGTAGAATTTGCCACTAAAGATATAAAAATTATCTTAGGCAAAAGTCCTACAGAATATATTGTAAAAACTATGGACGAAATCTTACCAGGTGCTTTCACTAAAGAAGATTTAAAAAAATAAAAATTATCCTTCATTAATATAAATAAAATATAAATATATGAAATAAACATCTAAAGGAGTATTTATAATGAACATCAATAAATTAATCGACCATACAGCTTTAAAACCTAACACCAATAAAGAAAGCATTTTAAAATTAATCGCTGAAGCTAAAACTTATGATTTTGCTTCCGTTTGCGTAAATCCTTGCTGGATTGAACTTGCTCATCAGGAATTAAAAAATACAGATGTTAAAGTATGTACTGTAATCGGCTTCCCTCTTGGTGCGAATACAACAGAAGTAAAAGTTTTTGAAGCTAAAGATGCTATTGAAAAAGGCGCTCAAGAAATTGATATGGTAATCAATATCGCAATGCTTAAAGATAAAGAATATGATTATGTAGAAAATGAAATTCATCAAATCGTAGAAGCTGCTAAAGATAAAGCTATCGTAAAAGTAATCATCGAAACTTGCTTATTAACTGATGAAGAAAAAATCAAAGCTTGCGAACTTTCCCAAAAAGCAGGTGCTGACTTTGTAAAAACTTCTACTGGTTTTTCCACTGGTGGTGCAACTGTTCATGACATCGCTCTTATGCGTAAAACAGTAGGAGCTGAAATGGGTGTAAAAGCTTCTGGTGGTGTTCATACTCATGAAGAAGCTCTTGCTATGGTAGAAGCTGGTGCTACTCGTATCGGTGCTAGTGCTGGCGTTAAACTTCTAAAATAAAAACACGGAGGATATCATCATGCAATATATTATTGGTATCGCTGGCCTTGCATTAGTTTTTGGTATGGCTTTTATTGCTAGTAATGATCGCAAAAAATAAATACAGACCAATTTTTTATAATGCTTATCCTTCAATTTATTTTAGGATTTTTACTCTTAAATACTTCTGCTGGTAATGTATTAATCAGTACCATTGCTAACGGTTTTACAGCACTTTTAAATTGTGCTAGAGAAGGTATCAACTTTGTTTTTGGCAGATTAGCTAATCCTGATGATCCTATATTCTTTATGAGTGTTTTAATGCCAATCACTTTTATCTCGGCTTTAATTGGTATTTTACAGCATTGGCATATATTGCCTTTTATCATTAAATATATAGGCCTTGCTTTAAGCAAAGTAAATGGCATGGGTAAACTTGAGTCTTACAATGCAGTAGCTTCCGCTATCTTAGGTCAATCTGAAGTATTCATTTCTGTAAAAAAATTGCTTGGCCCACTTCCTGCTAATCGTTTATATACTCTATGTGCTTCTGCTATGTCCACTGTCTCTATGTCCATCGTCGGTGCATATATGGTCATGATTGAACCTAAATATGTAGTTACAGCTCTCGTTTTAAATCTTTTTGGTGGATTTATTATCGCTTCCATCATAAATCCCTATGAAGTTAAACCAGAAGATGATATTCTAATAGTAGCAGAAACTAAACGACAATCTTTCTTCGAAATGCTAGGCGAATACATCTTAGACGGTTTCAAAGTTGGTGTTATTGTGTGTGCTATGCTGATTGGTTTTGTCGGCATTATCACCTTAATCAACAATGTATTTTTAGGAATTATCGGTATTTCCTTCCAAGAAATACTCGGTTATATTTTCTCCCCATTTGCCTTTTTCATGGGAATTCCAATGAGCGAATGTGTAGATGCTGCTAGTTTAATGGCAACAAAAATAGTCGCAAATGAATTCGTAGCTATGATGCAACTTTCTAATGGTACAGTTATTCTTTCCGCAAAAAGCGTTGCTATTGTATCCATTTTCTTGGTATCTTTTGCTAACTTCTCTTCCATTGGTATTATCGCTGGTACAGTCAAAGCACTCAACGAAGAAAAAGGAAATGTAGTCGCTTGCTTTGGACTTAGATTGTTATATGGTGCAACATTAGTTAGTATTTTAAATGCTACAGTTGTAAGTTTAATAATTTAAAATCAGGTGATACTATGAACAACATTAAAAAATTCAAACGCATTCATGTTGTAGTTATGGACTCAGTAGGCATTGGTGAAGCTCCTGATGCTAAAAAATTCGATGATATCGGTACTAATACACTCCTGCATATTGCTACAGCCAAAAATGGCTTAAATATACCTAATCTAGAAAAATTAGGTATTGCTAATATTTATAAACTCAGAGGAGTCAATACTGTTTGTCCTTCCCTTGGATACTATACAAAAATGCAAGAAGCTTCTTGCGGTAAAGATACAATGACAGGTCATTGGGAAATGATGGGACTTTATATTGATAAACCTTTCCAAGTCTTCCCTGATGGTTTTCCTGATGATTTAATCGCTCAAATTGAAAAATTCTCCGGTAGAAAAATCGTTGGTAACTGCCCTGCAAGCGGTACAGAAATCATCAAACAATACGGCGAACATCAATTAAAAACTGGTGATTTAATCGTTTATACTTCAGCTGACTCTGTACTTCAAATTGCAGCTCATGAAGAAATCATACCGCTTGAAGAACTCTATCGCATTTGTCAATTCTGTAGAGATATCACTCGCGAAGGCAAATACCAATTAGGCAGAATTATTGCTCGTCCTTATGTTGGTACTTGCAAAGAAGATTTCACTCGTACATCTAATAGACATGATTATGCCTTAAAACCTTTTGGCAAAACTGTAATGAATAGCCTTCAAGAAGCAAACTTAGCTTCTATAGCTATCGGCAAAATAAGTGATATCTTTGATGGTGAAGGTGTTACAAAGGCAATACGCACAGTTTCCAATATGGACGGTATGGATAAATTTATAAATATTTTAGATGAAGACTTCACAGGTCTCAGCTTCACAAATCTTGTAGATTTTGATGCTAAATTCGGTCATCGTCGCGACCCTATTGGTTATGGTGATGCTCTTGAAGAATTTGATGCTAGATTAAATGAAGTTTTTGCTAAAATGCATGATGAAGATTTACTCTTAATCACTGCTGACCATGGCAATGACCCAACATATAAAGGCACTGACCACACTCGCGAATATGTGCCATTATTAATCTATAGTAAACAATTAAAAAATTATGGTAGTCTTCCTATCAGAAAAACATTTGCTGACTTAGGTGCTACTATTGCGGATAACTTCTCTATTGAAATGCCACAACATGGGCAATCATTTTTAAACGACTTACAATAATTTGAGAAAAGGAACGGTGCTTATTTATGCGTATGGTAGATATTATTGAAAAAAAAACGTGACGGACAAGAATTAACAACTGCTGAAATTAATTTCTTCATTGAAGGATATACAAAAGGTGAAATTCCTGATTATCAAGCAAGTGCTTTAGCTATGGCTATTTATTTCCAAGATATGAATGACCGTGAACGCGCTGATTTAACTCGTGCAATGGTAGAATCTGGCGATACTATCGACCTTTCTGCTATTGATGGCGTAAAAGTAGACAAACATTCCACTGGTGGTGTAGGCGATACTACTACACTCGTATTAGCTCCACTTGTTGCTTCCCTTGGTGTTCCTGTAGCTAAAATGTCCGGACGTGGCTTAGGTCATACTGGTGGTACAATCGATAAATTAGAATCTATCGCAGGCTTCCATGTAGAACTCACTCGTGAACAATTCATTGATTTAGTAAATAGAGATAAAGTTGCAGTTATTGGACAAAGCGGCAACTTAACTCCAGCAGATAAAAAATTATATGCACTTCGCGATGTAACTGGTACAGTAAATTCTATTCCACTTATCGCAAGCTCTATCATGAGTAAAAAAATCGCAGCTGGTGCTGACGCAATCGTTTTAGACGTAAAAACTGGCGATGGTGCTTTCATGAAAACTCAAGAAGATGCAGAAGAACTCGCTCATGCTATGGTACGCATCGGTAATCATGTAGGCAGAAAAACAATCGCTATCATCTCTGATATGTCTCAGCCTTTAGGCTTTGCTATTGGTAATGCTTTAGAAGTAAAAGAAGCTATCGAAACACTTCAAGGCAAAGGTCCAAAAGATTTAACTGAACTTGTTTTAACTTTAGGTAGCCAAATGGTAATCCTTGCAGGTAAAGCAAAAACTAGTGAAGAAGCAAAAGAAATGCTTTTAGATGCAATTCACAGTGGAAAAGCTTTAGCTAAATTCAAAGAATTCTTAGCAAATCAAGGTGGAGATGCTTCTATCGTTGATGATTTAACAAAATTACCACAGGCAAAATATAAAATTGAATTACCAGCAAAACAATCTGGCTATATCTCCAGAATGGTGGCTGATGAAATCGGTGTTGCTTCCATGATTTTAGGTGCAGGACGTGCTACAAAAGAAGATGTAATCGATTTAGCAGTTGGTCTTGTACTTCATAAAAAAGTTGGTGATAAAGTAGAAGAAGGCGAATCTATTCTCACTATCTACAGCAATCGTGAAAACGTTGAAGACGTAAAACAAAAATTATACGACAATATCTTTATCGCAGATACAGCTACAGCTCCAACATTAATTCATACAGTTATCACTGAATAAATAACCCCTAAAAAAAAGACTGCTATGGGCATATATCCCAATAGCAGTCTTTTTTATTAAATATTTCCAACTAATTCAATACTAGGTTTTAATGTTTTAGCACCTGGTTTCCATCTTGCAGGACAAACTTCACCACCATGTTTAGCTACGAATTGAGCAGCTTCTACACGGCGAAGCAATTCATCAGCATTTCTGCCAACGCTTCCCATGATTACTTCATAAGCTACAATTCTACCTTCTGGATTTACGATAAAGCTACCTCTTTCTGCAATACCATCATCTTCAATCATCACATCAAAAGCTCGTGCTAATAATCCTGTTGGATCTGCAAGCATTGGATATTTAATTTTTTTGATAGTATCAGATGCATCATGCCATGCTTTATGCACAAAATGAGTGTCGCAAGATACACTATAAATTTCACAATCTATATTTTTAAAATCAGCATATTTATCAGCTAAATCTTCAAGTTCAGTCGGACAAACAAAAGTAAAATCAGCAGGATAAAAGAAAAATACTGACCATTTTCCTAAAACATCAGCCTTTGTTATTTCACGAAATTCACCATCAACAAAAGCCTGAACCTTAAAATCAACGATTTCTTTATTAATTAATGACATCTAACTATCCTCCATTTAAATAATATTTTCTAATTGATAATAATTATTATTTTATGTTAATATAATATCATTTTATTTTTCTATTAGTCAATAATAATTATCATTATCTATATTTCTAAAAAATTGTTCTGTATTTATCAAATATATAGAATATTATTTTATCTTTATCTTATTGTATATATAATTAATAATTTATTATAATATACACATACAAAATACTAAGGAGGTGATTATATGACTTACGATTTGATTATTCAAATAATCAAAATATTATTATCTAATAAAACTTATATTTCTGTATCAAATATTGCTGATAAAACTAATGTTTCTACAAAAACTATTTACAATTATTTAGAAAAACATAGTTTTTTAGAATATATATATCCTTGCACTTTAGAAAAAAGACAAAAACAAGGTGTTCGCATATTAGGAAATGAACAAGCATTAAATAAATTAAAACAGAAATTATCTATTTATGAACAAGAAAAAAATTTATATACACCTATTTTAAATCTTGATTCAACTACTTTTATATTACATTCTTTATTTAGTACCTCTTCTAGTATAACTATACAAAGTTTAGCAGAAAAACTATATAGTAATTCCGTTGCTATTTCATCTATATTAAACAAAATCAATTTATGGTTAAAAAATTATGATTTGCAATTATCAAAAAAAAAGTAACTGGGGTTGCCAAATCTTAGGTGAAGAAAAAAATATTCGTCTTGCCTACAAAGATTTCATTATAAAAAGCAATTATCCTATTAAAACTTTAAAAATTAATACTATTGATCGTTTATCTGATGAACATTATCGTAAATTAATCCTTATTTTTGATAAACAAGAAACAGATAAAGTTATTCAAATTATTTCGTTAGCTGAAATAGTATTAAATAATAAATTCACAGATAATGATTTCTATAAATTAACTGTACAAATACTAATATTGATAAAAACGTGTACGTCTAGGTAAGTTTATTTCTTATAAATTAAATAATATCGAAAATATTCCAGAGTTCTTAGCAGCTCAAATTATAAAAAACCATATTGAAGATATTATAAAATTTAAAATTCCTAATGATGAGTTATTAGCTTTAACACAAAATATACTATCTGCAAGAAAACAAAAAGAAGATACTATAAATTCATCTAATGATGAATTTATAACAGAACTAACAATAAATAGATTTGTAAAACGTATATCTGACTGTTTAAAAATTAATTTATTACAAGATAAAACTTTTATAAATAATTTAATACTTCACCTTGTTCCAGCTGTTAGACGTAGTAAATATGGTACAACTGCTGAAAATCCTTTATTAAATAAAATAAGATATGAATATACTGATATTTATTTAGCTGTCTTAACATCTATTGAAGAATTAGAAGTATCTGAGAAAATTTTTCTTGATGCTAATGAAATTGGTTACATTTGCTTACATGTTGTCGCAGCAATTAATCGCTGTCAAAAAGGCGGATATATAAAAGTTTGTTTAGTCTGTGATAATGGTATCACTATTACAAATTATTTAGAAAGTACTATTACTAGATATTTACCTGAAATAAAAATCATAGAAAAATGTACTAGTAGTGAATTCTCAAACTTAAAATTAGCAAATTTTGATCTAATTTTAGACTCTACTCATTTAATAAAAATAATGATAGTAAAATTTTAAAAATAAATGAATTTTTACAAAAAGAAGAAATTCATTATATCCAAAATTGGATATTAAGTAAACATTTATTAGATTTTAATGAAGATGCACCTTCTATTCAAGGAAAAATCTTTTATTTTCATGATGATCTTCCTGACAGAGATAGTGTTTTAAATAAATATGGAAAATATTTATTTGAAAATGGCTATGTTATGAAAGGATATGATAAAAGTCTTATAGCACGCGAAGAAAGAGTATCCACTGCTATGGGACGATATGTAGCTGTTCCTCATGGTTCTAAAGATTTAGTTTTAAAACCAAGTTTAGTCATAGTAAATCTAAAAACACCTATTTTATGGGATGATGAATTTCGTGTAGATTTAATTTTTATTTTAGCTGTAAACTTTAATAAAGTACAAATTAATAAATACTTTTTCTCAAAATTATATGAAATTATAAAAAATGAAGAACTTATATCTGCTATAAAAAAATCAGATGATATAAGTGAAATAGAACAATTATTTTTATAGAAAGAGGTCATAAAAATGAACATTTCCGATTTATTAATTAAAGACAACATACTTTTGAATCTTTCAGTTTCTAGTAAATTAGATGCTTTTAAAGAATTATCTAGTAAATTACTAATAAATAACTGTATAAATGATCAAAAAGAATATATTAATGCTCTCATTAAACGTGAACAAGAATTTAGTACAAATATTGGTTTTGGAATTGCTATTCCACATGCTAAAGATAAGTCTGTGAATAAAGCCTCAATAGCTATTGGTACTTTTTCTCCTGGTCTTAATTATGAAGATGGCGAAGCTCCTGTAAAACTTATGTTTTTATTAGCAGTTCCTACAGAAAGCGATAATCTTCATTTAGAAATTTTAAAAAGATTATCTAGAAAAATTATTGATACCAAATTCAGAGAAAATCTCTTATCTGCTAAAACTGTAAATGACATTTTTAAAATAATGGAAACAATTTAATAAAAGGAGTGTTTTTTATGAAAATAGTTGGTATTACCGCTTGTCCTACTGGTATAGCCCATACTTATATGGCTGCCGAAGCTTTAACAAAAGCCGCTCAAGAAATGGGTCATGAAATTAAAATCGAAACGCAAGGTGTTGAAGTAGAAAATATTCTATCTGATAATGACATACAATCAGCTGATATTGTTATTATTGCTTGTCAAAAACTGTAGATTTAAGTAGATTTGAAGGTAAACGTGTTACCGAAGTTCCTATTGAAAGAGCTGTAAAAAATCCGCAAAAAGTAATTCAAGATGCTATTGATGGTAAAAATATTAGTATATTTGAATTAGCTAAAGAAGATAAAGCTAAGAAAAAAGCTCAACAAACTGGAATTTATAAACATTTAATGTCCGGTGTAAATTTTATGTTACCATTTGTTATTTCTGGTGGTATTTTAATAGCCTTTAGTTTTATGTTTGGTATTAAGGCTAGTGATCCTAATGATCCTAGTTTCAATGTAATTGCAAAAGCTTTAAGTGATATTGGTGGTGGTGCCGCTTTTGGAATGATGGTTCCTATGTTAGCTGCTGGGATTGCATATTCTATTGCAGGAAAACAGGGTATGTGCTCTGGTATGGTTGCTGGTGTAATTGCCAAAAGTATTGGAGCTGGCTTTTTAGGTGGTCTTATTGGTGCTATTTTTGCAGGCTATTTGACTAAAACTCTTATGGAAAAAATTCACTTACCAAAAGCAATTCAAACCTTAAAAGGTCTTATTTTAGTTCCTCTTATTTCTGTATTCATCACTGGTATGTTTATGATTTTCATCGTAGGAGAACCAGTTAAATTTTTATTAGATGGATTAACTAATTATTTAAATTCTATGGATTCTTCTAATGGCGTTATTTTTGGTTTAATTATTGGTGCTATGATGGCTTCTGATATGGGTGGTCCTATTAATAAAGCAATCTCCACGTTCTCTATTGCTCTTATGTCCACTGGAGTTTATGCACCTATCGCTGCTTGTATGGTTGCTGGTATGACACCTCCTCTTGGATTAGCATTAGCTACTGTATTATTTAAGAAAAGATTCACTAAAGAAGAACGTGAAGCTGGAAAATCTTGTTGGGTTTTAGGATTATCTTATATTACAGAAGGAGCAATTCCTTTTGCTGTAGCTGACCCAATTCGTGTAATACCAGCCTTAATGTTAGGTTCTGCTGTTGCTGGCGCAATATCTTTAGGAGCTGGTTGCGCATCACTTGCCCCTCATGGTGGAATTTGGATTTTACCAATACCTAATGTTATAACTAATTTACCTATGTATGTATTAGCACTTGTTGCTGGTTCTATTGTTACATGTTTATCTGTAGCCTTATTAAAACGTAAAAATAATTACGAAGATTAAAATTATTCAATAAATAAAAGGAGATTATATTATGCTTTATAACATGAAAGAATTATTAACTATTGCTAAAGAAAACAAATTTGCTGTTCCAGCTTTTAATATAGGAAGTCTAGAAATACTCCGTGCTGTTATGGAAGTAGCTGAAGAAACTAATTCACCTGTAATCTTAGAAATCCATCCATTAGAAATAGAATATTTAACTGATCCATTTGTTTTAACAGTAAAAGAATATGCACATAAATCTAAAGTTCCTGTTGTTATTCATATGGATCATGGTTCTAACATTTATGACGTTATGCGTTCTATAAAAAATGGATATACATCTGTAATGATTGATGCATCTAATTTACCATATGAAGAAAATGTAGCACTTACTAAACAAGTTGTAGAATTAGCCCATAAAGTAAATGTATCAGTAGAAGCTGAAATTGGTACTATAGGTGCTATGAATTATGAAACAGAAGGCGTTGATAATGTTTTATATACAGATCCTGAACAAGCTAAAGATTTTGTAAAACGCACTGGTATTGACTGCTTAGCTGTTGCTATTGGAACTGCACATGGATTATATCCTAAAAATTTTACACCTAAACTTAATTTGGAATTACTTAAAATTTTAAATAAAGAAGTTAATATTCCTCTTGTACTACATGGTGGTTCTGGCAATCCAGATGAAGAGGTTACTGCTTCTGTAAGCTTAGGTGTTAGTAAAGTAAATATTTCCAGTGATGTAAAAAGTGTTTTCTTTAAAAAATGTCATGAACTTCTAAATGAAAATCCTAATCAATATGAACCTTGCGATTTATTCCCTAAATGTATTGATGAAGCTAAAAAGTTATTTATCATAAATTAAATGTTTTAAATACAATTGGTAAGGCTAATTTATATAAATAATAAAAAAACATTCCTTAAATTTTAATGAATTTAAGGAATGTTTTTATTTTATAACTATTTTTTATATCTCTAAAAAACTATTATTTTAAACCAGTAATTACACTAAATGTTTTTTCTTCATCAGGTTGTAACATAAGTAGACTGCCAGCTTTTTTGCTGCTAAAAGTCCTTCTGGTCTACATGTTCCTGGAATAATGCAAGAAGATACTTGCTGTTCTAGTGTGTACATAATCCAACGTGTACCATATTTAAAATCTTTAGTTGAAAATTGTGTTTTAAAACCATAACCTTCTGGAGAATTAATCTCTACTCTAGCTTCATCTGTGTATTTATCAAGTCTATCAGCTAAAAATACTACTTCTGTATTATATAAATCAGGATTTTCTAATTTAGTCAAAGTTTTTCCTTCAACTTGTGCTTTTTTTTTTATTTCATCAGTATAATCAAACCATTCTTTTGTAGGTTTTATATGACTAGGAATACTTTCACGCAATTTAAAAGCTTCATCTGGTATATTAGCTTTGAATTCACCTTTATCTACATAATGATGATTTATATGACACATATATTGTAGTGGCATTTCTACACTTGTAAGATTTTTTACTTGCATACTGATTTTTATATTTGTAGCATTTGCTTTCAAACTTACACTAGGTCTAGCTAAATATTTAAAACCAAAACCTTGGCAATATTCATATTCACCGCCAATAATAACTTCATCTTCACTAAATTCAAGCCATGTAGTATCTAAATCAGCACAGCAAAATTCACCATGCATGGGATGTGTATCTTCATTTGATGGACAACCATTAGCTAAAAGACCTGAATGAAAAGCAAAACAACCATAAGTATCTAAAATATTATTCACCTTTCTTGGTCTAGAAAACATATTTTTCATGGTTAAATCAATACCATCAAATTCAACTCGCCAAATCATCTGTCCCATATAAGGAAGAACAATTATTTTACCACGAGAATTTATTACTTCTATCGCTTCTACACCTGAACTATATTTAAATAAATTTACTTTAAATTCATCATTTTCCATGATAGTTTTTGCATTTTCAGCAAAGAAACCACGCTGTAAATATATTTTTGTATTCATAAATTAACCCTCTTTATTTTCAAGTTTCATTTTGTAATAGAAATACCAACCTATATAGCAAAGCAGAAGAAATTAACAATAAAGGAAAATTGCATAGAGCCTACCATGTCGGATACAAAACCTTGTACTGCTGGCATAAAAGCACCACCGATGATAGACATTACAATTATTGCACCTGCTGTTTCTGTGTATTTTTTCTCTACAGATTTTAATGTTTCAGCATAAATAGTTGCCCAGCAAGGTCCAAGTAAAATACTGATAGCTACTGCTGCATAGATAGCTGTTAAATTTGGAATAAATGCTACATATAAGATTAAAATACAACCAATGATAGAATAAGCTAATAAAACCTTATTTACAGAGAACTTAGTCATCAAGAAATTAGCAATAAATTTACCAACGAAGAAACAAACAAAGCTAATTACCATGAAATCTGCTGCCATACGTTCATTAATATGAGGCATTAAATCTAAAGCTAAACGAATAGTAAATGACCAAACTGCAACTTGCATACCTACATATAAGAATTGAGCTACAATACCTTTTTTGAATAAGCTATTACCAGAAAGATATTTTAAAGTTTCGCCTAAAGTTACTTTTGGCGTATTCTGATTATTTGCTACTTCTTTTACTTTACATTTTGGATATTTAGTGATTAAGAATAAAATAAAAATAGCTACTAAAATACAAATCATAATTTTATAAGGCTCTAAAGTATGTTGTAACATCTGTAATCTGAATAAATGAATTTGATCTGGAGTCATTTGAGCCATCTGACTTGCTAAACTTTCACCTTCTTGGAAAACTAAATATTTACCAAGTAAAATACCAGATGCTGAACCAATTGGCTGGAATGTTTGGCTAATATTTAAGCGAAGTGTTGCATATTTACGAGGGCCAAGCATAGTACTATAAGTGTTAGAAGCTGTTTCCAAGAAACCAAGACCAATAGCAATGGAGAAAATAGCTACTAAAAACATAGTGTAAGTCGCCATCATAGAAGCTGGGAAAAATAAACTACAACCACCGATATAGAAAATTAAACCAATCATAATTGCTAATTTATATGTAGTTTTACGAATAACTACAGATGCTGGTATAGAAATTAAGAAATACCCACCATAAAAAGCACTTTGTACTAAAGCACTAGCAAAATCACTCAAAGTAAAAACTGATTTAAATTGCGTAATCAAAATATCATTTAAACTAGCTGCCGCACCCCAAAGTGCAAATAAACAAGATAATAACACAAATTGGAATATTGGGGTCTTATTCAAATAACCATCATCATACTGAATTAATTTACTACTTTCTGTCATTTTTAACTCTCCTTCAAATTAATCATAAATCTAAAAAAACTTAACCCAAAAAATAAATTATAAATCTTCCTCCTAGCCATTTTATTTTTATTATGCCTAATCACTTTTAATAAAACGTTTTACTAAAACTATAAAATAAATATATATCTAAAATATGATATATATTTCAATAAAAACGTTTTACTAAAACTCAAACCAAAATTTACATTCATATAATAACATGTATATTTCACTAAGTCAATATTTTCTAAAAATTTTTATTCTACATTAAATTAAAACAAAGACCCCACATAAATAAAAATGTGAGGTCTTAATATTAAAATATAATATATGCTATCGCTAAGGATAATACTGTAGAAGCTGCCATAGATACTAATCCTGGGATTAAATAACTATGGTTAAAGCCGAAACGACCAATTTTAGTTGTACCTGTACGGTCAAAAGCAACACAACTAATTTGAGCACCACCTGGTATGATGAATACTGCACAAGTTGCTGGAATAAGGCCAATTAATACTTCTGCTGGTAATCCTAAGGATACGCCAATTGGCATTAAAGCTACAGCTGTTGCTGCTGGACTGTATAATACCATAGAAGTAACAAATAACATTGCACCAAAAAGCATAGGATATTGTATCAATGTTTGAGCAAATACATCTGTAATAAATTTTAAATGTGTAGCAAAAAATGTATCAGTCATCCAAGAAATACCTAAAATACCTACTGCCCCAATAAGACCAGATTTAAATACAGAACCAGAGTCTAATTTATCTCTAGGTACACGACAAACTACCATGATAATAGCACCAGTAGCAAGCATCATGATTTGTAATAAAGTTGGTACAGAAATAGGTTTTCCACCTGGGCCAATATTTGGCAATAAATCAGGATGAGAAGTCATTCCCACAATAATAGCAATAGCTAATAAGAAAATAACTACAGATACTTTTGCTGATGTAGTAGCATTTTGTGTATCTCTTTCCAAAACATAATCTTCTTGGAATTGACCTGTAGCTACACGACGTTTAAATTCTGGATCATCAGCAAGTTCTGCTCCACGTTTGTACACAAATAAACAACCTACTAATACCCCAATCAAACATGCAGGCACTGTAACTGCAAGTAAGCTAAGTGGAGTAACACCGATTGGTGCTGTAATCGCAATCATAGCCGCAGCAATCGCACTTGTAGGGCTAGCACAAACTGCCATATTAGATGCAATAACTGACATAGACATAGCACGTTCTGGACGAACTTTTGCATTAATCGCAATTTCTGCAATAACTGGATATACAGAAAATGCTACATAAGAAGTACCACAAATAACTGTGAAAATATATGATACTAATGGACCTAAAAAAGTAATAGCACTAGGTTTTTACGAAGAATTTTTTCGGCCATGGATATCATATAATCAAGACCGCCTGCACCTTGTAATAAAGATACACATGTAATAACAGTCATAATGATGAATACTACGCTTGTTGGCATTTCTCCTACTGGAAGACCAAAACCTAAAGTCAAAATAGCAAGACCAAAACCACCTGCTACACCAAGACCAATACCACTAAAGCGTCCACCGATAGCTAAACAGATAACAATAACTGCTAATTCTAACCAAAAGCTAAAAATGAAAATCAACCCCTTTTTATTTTTAGATGATATATATTAAAATACTTAATATATCAAATTATTAATCAATTAATCCTTTAATAATTCTTCTGCTGTATATTGATCTGTAACTAAAATATTTGCAAATTCACCTTTTAATGCTGCTTTTATTGCTGTTATTTTTCTTTGACTACCTGCTACTAATATGCGTTTTTCTTTAGCCTTTAATTCTTCTAATTTTATTCCTACTGTACGTTCATCTAATTCTTTATCACAAATATTTCCTTGAGTATCAAAAAATCTTGAACAGATATCGCCTACTGCTCTATTTTGTATAATATCTCTATCTTTTTTATCAATATAACCTAATCTAAATAATAAAGCGTCATTTTTTACAGTACCTACTGTAAAGACAGCAATATTAGCCTGTCGTCCTAAATCTAAAATCTTTTTAATATGTTTATCTCTTTCAATTAATTCTTTTATCTGTGCAGTATCAAACATTACTGGAAGCGGTAAATATCGTCCTACTGTAGAAAACGCTTCTGAGAATAATTCTACTACTTCGTAAGCATATGTATTGCTTTGTGAATGACTTATTCCACCTTTTAATTGTACAATCTGCACGCCTTTTAACGCTTTATGTTTTAAATTTAAAGCCATATTATAGATAGTAGTTCCCCAACATACACCAATAATATCGCCATCTTTGGCTATCTCATGTAAATAATCAGCTGCTTTTATACTTATGGATTTTTTAATCTCATTTGTCGTATTTAAAGGCGCATAAGCAATCTTTACCACATCTAAATTATACTTTTCACATAAGGCTTCTTCTAAGGAGCTATTATCTTCTATAGGGTCAGCTATATTTATCTGTACAAAACCTTTTTCTTTTGCATATTGCAACAATCTTGATACTGTAGGTCTTGATAGATTTAATTTATTGGCTATCTGTTGTTGGCTATAATCTGATTTATAATAAAGCTTGGCAACGTCAATACTAAGTCTATCCTTATTTGTTCCATCAATTACACCCCCTTTATATTATATTAAACTGCAAAATTAGCATTTATATCTTAACATATAAAAAATAAAAGAAAAAGCCCACAACCAGAAAGATTGTGAGCTTTGTATTCTCTTTGATAATCGTATGTGATTAACGTTTGGAGAACTGGGATGCTTTACGAGCTTTTTTGAGACCGTATTTACGACGTTCTTTTTCACGTGGATCACGTGTTAAGAATCCAGCTTTTTTAAGAGCAGGACGAAGTTCAGCATCAAGTTCTAATAAAGCACGGGAAATACCGTGACGAATAGCACCAGCCTGACCGGAAGGGCCACCACCCTGAACGTTAGCGATAACATCATATTTATCAGCTGTTTCAGTTAAGTTAAGAGGCTGTTTAACGATTAAATCTAAAGTTTTAATGCCGAAATATTCATCGATATGACGGCCATTGATTACAACGTTGCCTTCACCTGGAACCAGACGAACTCTAGCAACTGAAGTCTTTCTGCGGCCTGTGCCGTAGTAGGATACTGCCATTATATTGTTCCTCCTTCCAAGTATTATCTAATATTTAATTCCAAAACTTCTGGTTTCTGAGCAGCATGTGGATGTTCTGGGCCAGCATAAACATTAAGTTTTCTGTACATCTGTGCACCTAATTTATTTTTAGGAAGCATACCACGAACAGCCATTTCTACAACTTTCTCAGGCTGTGTTGCGAGCATTTTCTGAGGAGTTGTAAAAGTTGTGCCTCCTGGATATCCAGAATGACGGAAATAAGTTTTATCAGTTAATTTTTTACCGCTGAATACCACTTTATCAGCATTAACTACGATGACAAAATCACCAGTGTCAACATGTGGTGTGAATGTTGGTTTATGTTTACCGCGAAGTACTTTTGCAACTTCAGCAGCTAATCTACCTACTGTCTGGCCTTCTGCATCAACTACGTACCATTTACGTTCAACGTTAGCAGCGTTTGCCATGAATGTTGTTTTCACTTGTATATCCCTCCCTGTACAATTTTCAACTATTTAATATTGAATCTTTTTTCTCAATAGATGTCCTTTGCACGGTTCCGGGGCTAGTGGAAGCCGTCATCGAACGTCATACGAAGATATTTTAAAGTAAATGACTTCTAAAGTCAAGTATTTTCTTAAATAAATTTTACAATATTTTTATTGCAGTTTAATAAAAGTCTTACAACTTTGCACTTAAAGCTATATAATGTTCTAATTTTTTTATATAGCTTTGAGCCAATTTACTTAAATGATTATATTTATTATAAATATAGCCCACACAGATTTTTTCATCACTATCAAGTGGAATGGCAATTATATTTGTACCATTTAAATCTTCACTCAATACACCTGTAGATATAGTATAACCATTTAAGCCTATAGCTAAGTTAAATAAAGTCGCTCTATCACTGACATAAATATTTTTACGATGAGATATTGTTGAATGTATCTCTTCGGCAAAATAAAAAGAATTATAAATTCCCTGTTCAAAAGAAAGACATGGATATGGTTCTAAATCGGCAAAAGTTACAATATCTTTATTGGCCAATGGATGCTTTGCTGATAAAAATACATGTGGATTAGCCGTAAATAATTCTTTAAAACATAAATCATTTTCCTGGAGTATTTTGCGTATTACTTGTTCATTAAATTTACTCAAATACAATACACCAATCTCACTGCGCATATTTTTTACATCATCAATGATTTCATGTGTTTTCGTTTCTCTCAACGTAAAATCATATTCATCTTGAGCATATTCTTTAATTAAATTTACAAAAGCATTCACAGAAAAAGCATAATGTTGCGTAGATACAGCTAATAATCTTCGTGCTGGCTTATCTTTATGATAACGCTGTTCTAATAATTCAGTTTGCTCAATAATCTGTCTTGCATAACCTAAAAATTCCTGTCCACTAGAAGATAAAGTTACACCTTTATTAGTACGAATGAAAATCTCAATACCCAACTCTTTCTCTAATTCTTTAACCGCATTTGATAAACTAGGTTGAGAAACAAATAATTTTTGAGCTGCTAAATTCATTGAACCACAATTTACAATTTCTATAATGTATTTTAATTGTTGTAAAGTCATATTCTTCCTTTACTCCTATTTTTAATTATTAACGCACTTTTGGCAAACTCAAATGATAGTAAATACCTATCATACGCAAGAAAAATACTACAAAAAAGGATATAGGTGATGCTAAATACCAATAATCATCACCTATAATCGCTATAAGGTAAAATACTATTCCTCCAATTATAGATGGCAATGCATATATTTTCTTCTTGTAATACTGAAGGTATTCTTTGCGCTAATACATCACGAATAATACCGCCACCTACAGCTGTTATCAATCCCAATGTAATCGCAAATAATGGATATTCAGGATAAGCATTAAAGCCTATTGTAGTCCCTGTAACTGTAAATGAAGCTAACCCTAAAGTATCTGCTAATAAATACATTTTACGAAGTTTTCTTCTCGACATATATCGTAAAATTTGGTTGCGATAAATAAAAAAGATAATAAAAGTAATGACTGTTGTAAGCACTATATATAACGAAGTCTTAAAAGAATTTGGAGGAATGTTCCCCACCAAAACATCACGAATAATACCGCCACCAATAGCTGTGCTTAAAGCCAATACCAATATACCAAAAATATCCATACGTCTTGATATTCCTACCAAGGCACCTGAAATAGCAAAAGCAATTGTTCCTGCAATCTCAAAAAAAGTCCATAAAAAATCATAACTATCCACCTTTCTAAAAAGATTTCCAACTAATATTAATTTCTGCATACATTATACAATAATAAATTAATTTAGCAAATTAAACCCAACTATCCTAAAAATATCATTCTAATATATAATATCTATATACATATTTTTATTCAAAGGAGGTTCTATTATGCACATTTATCAATTAAAAATTCGTCAATTATTTCTTGCTTTACTTACTTTTTGTTTTATTTTTATACCAAATTCTGCATGGGCTATACAAAAAGATATCATCATCTTATATACCAATGATGTTCACTGTGGTATCGAAGATAATCTAGGATATACTAAATTAGCTCAATACAAAGAAGATTTACAACAAGATACACCATATATTACTTTAGTTGACGCAGGTGATGCCATTCAAGGGGCTCCTATCGGCAAATTATCCACTGGCGAAGCTATCATCAATATCATGAATGAAATAGGCTATGATTTTGCTATTCCTGGCAACCATGAATTTGATTATGGTATGGATAGATTTCTCGCTTTAAACGACAAATTATCTTGCGGTTATTATAGTTCTAACTTAGTAAATACAATTACAGGAAAAAATTTATTGCCAGCTTATAAAATTTTCCAATTCGATGATAAAAAAATAGCTTTAATCGGTGTTACAACGCCTGAAACACTCAATTCTTCTACACCTGCTTATTTTCAAGACGATAAGGGAAATTTTATTTATTCCTTTAATGAAGACGCTACTGGCAAAAATTATACACTAATATCCAAAATACTGTAGATACAGTGCAAAAACTAGGCGTAGATTATGTCTTTTTAGTAGCTCATCTAGGCATGAATGGTATCACACCTCGCTGGAGTAGCCTTGCTGTAGCTCAAAATACACAAGGTATTGACGCTATCATTGATGGTCATTCTCATGAAGTCATTGCTAGTTTTATAGCTAAAAATAAACAAGGAAAAAATGTTCTCATTACTCAAACAGGCACTAAACTTCAAAATATTGGTAAATTAACCATCACACCACAAGGTAAAATCTCCACTGAATTAATCAATGATTTAACAAAAACCAATCAAAAAACTACCGACTTAATCAATGAAGAAAAGAATAAATATGCACCTTTGCTCAATCAAATAATCGGAACAAATACAGTAAAACTCACCACTAACGATCCTAATACTAATACACGCTTAATCAGAAATGGCGAAACAAATCTCGGTGATTTTGTAACTGATGCTTATAGAATAGTTTTAAATACCGATGTAGCAATCTGCAATGGTGGAGCAATCCGCAATGAATTACCTATGGGCGATTTTTCCTATAATGATATTTTGACAACGTTTCCATTTGGCAATATGTGTGTAGTCCTAGAAATCACAGGGCAACAACTCTTAGATGCTTTAGAAATGGGTGCTATCCGCTATCCTGAAGAATTTGGTGGATTTATGCAAATCTCTGGTGCTACTTATACGATTAATAGCAAAATCCCATCATCTGTAGTAACTGATGAAAAAGGTAATTTCATAAAAGTAGATGGCGCTTATCGTGTTCAAGACGTAAAAATAAATGGTAAGGATTTAGATTTAAATAAAAAATATACTATTGGTGGAACTTCTTATATCTTGAAATTCGCTGGCAATGGTATGACAATGTTCAAAGACAGCCCTATACTTCAAAATGAAGAACTATCCGAAACAGATGTAATTATCGAATACATTCAAAATTATCTTAATGCCACTATCGACAATGAATATGCCAATCCATATGGTCAAAATCGCATAACAATCATCAAATAAAAAAAGCAGGTAATTATTGAACTGTACCCCAAAAGTTGGACACAAAACAACTTTTGGAGGTGCAGTTTTTTATGACTAAATACTCAAATGAATTTAAAGTTAAAGCAATTAAAATGGTTTTAAAAGGAAATTCTATTTCTCATGTAGCTAAAATTCTAAACATGCCAGATATAGCTCCTCTTTGCAGATGGATATCTCATTATGAACATGGTGGTATTCCACAACTTCTTCATAAAAATCGTAAA
>ENA-OPZD01000135-OPZD01000135.1-human-gut-metagenome-genome-assembly--contig:-NODE-135-length-26107-cov-3.654927_pt1 | contig 26107 bp, 34 predicted proteins | sample MGYA00242479_ERZ504495 | MGnify/ENA primary metagenome ERZ504495 (study PRJEB26092, sample SAMD00036286) | human gut metagenome | host: Homo sapiens | study: EMG produced TPA metagenomics assembly of... | reverse complement strand
TCGAACAATCTTGCGTCTAAATTTCTTATTTCCGCGTTGTCGTCGGTCGCCGTAGCCACCGCTACGCCTCCTTCCTCCGCCTTGAAATAAAAAAATTTATCCTGCAAGATTGTTTCAAGAATCAACTTGTCGGCACACTATAGCAATCCTCGTAAATAATGCATATTGCTATAATTTCCAATACTCGTTCCAAATTTCCCACTGATTATTGCCTTTTCGTGCCTGAAATATGGAACTTCCCTGATTCAGTTAAACTTTAAATCTGTATCCTACGCCCCAGATTGTTTCAATATACTGAGGTTTTGCAGTATTAAATTCAATTTTCTCCCGGATCTTCTTGATATGGACAGTGACTGTTGCAATATCTCCCACAGATTCCATATCCCAGATTTCCCGGAACAACTCTTCCTTGGTAAACACTCTGTTCGGATTCTCTGCAAGGAAGGTAAGCAGATCATATTCCTTGGAAGTAAATGTTTTCTCCTCTCCGTTTACCCATACGCGGCGTGCAGTCTTATCAATCTTGATCCCGCGGATCTCCACAATATCATTTTTGCGTACATTGGAACCGATCAGACGATTATATCTGTCCATATGTGCCTTGACTCTGGCTACCAGTTCACTTGGACTGAATGGTTTTGTCATGTAATCATCTGCCCCCAGTCCCAGACCTCTGATTTTATCTATGTCATCTTTCTTTGCAGATACCATGATGATAGGAGTATTCTTCTCCTGTCTTACCTGCCTGCAGATATCAAATCCACCTCACTTCCGGAAGCATCAGATCCAGAATAATCAGGTCAAATTCTTCATTCAGCGCACGTGCCAGTCCGGTGTCTCCTCTGTTGCAGATTTCAACTTCAAATCCGGAAAGCTCCAGATAATCCTTCTCCAGATCTGCAATTGCCTCTTCATCTTCTATGATTAAAATCCTGCTCATTTCATTGGTACCTCCTGATACTTTCTAAGTACAAAATACATAATTGTGCCGATTCCAAGCCTGCTTGTTGCCCAGACCTTTCCTCCATGATCCTCCAGGATCTTCTTTACAATGGAAAGCCCGATTCCGCTTCCACCCTTGGATGAATTTCTGGACACATCTGTTCTGTAAAAACGATCAAAAATAGACGGCAGATCCTTTGCTGCAATTCCTTTTCCATTATCTTCAATTTCAACCTGGATAAAATCTCCCACATCCTTTACGCGAATCTGGATGATACCTTTCGGTTTATCCATATATTTGATAGCATTGCTGATAATGTTATGAATAACACGGCGAATCTGTTCTCCATCTGCGATCACCTGCACATTATCCTCAACATAATTGGCATATACCAGTTCAATTCCTCTCGTTTCCAGTTCCAGTCCTACTTCTTCTGCGCAATCACTGAAATAATCTTCTACATTCAGTTTACTGAAAGTATATGGAATTCTGTTGGTATCAATCTTTGAATAAAAAGTCAGCTCATTGATCAGATGATCCATCTCATTCGTCTTATTATAAATAGTCTTCACATAACGGTCTATTTTCTCCGGCGTATCCGCTACGCCGTCCATAATCCCCTCTACATATCCCTTTACCGCTGTGATCGGCGTCTTAAGATCATGAGAAATATTGCTGATAAGTTCTTTATTTTCTTTATCCATAAGAACTTTCTCTTCTGCTGATTCCTTCAGCCGCTTTCTCATCTCCTCAAAATCCCGGCAAAGTTCCGAAAACTCATCGTCACCATCTACTTCCAGAACAAAATCAAGATTTCCCTCTTTGATATTCTGAGTGGCTTTCTTTAATTTAACCAGCGGTGTGGCAATACTTCTGTAAATCCATAATCCAATAGATAAAGCTGTGAATACTAATATTACCGTCGCAGTAAACAGCAGATCTTTTGCAATAATCCTTACCTGTGTCTGGCTGTGGGTGGATTCCCCTACTGAAATATCATACACCACTTCCGAAGAATCCTTTGTCTGCTGTGCAAACTTTGTGTGACCTAATCCGTACAAAGTTGCCGAAAATAAAAGCAGAGGAACCAGAATACTCATACCGAATCCAACTATAATCCTTGTTTTTAACTTCATCCCGATCATCCTTTATCTGTTGATTTATAAGGTTTCTATAATTTTGCCCTCTGCAAGCATTATATCATAAAGTCTGTTTTACATATCTAAATTTTCTATAAAAAGAACAGGAATCATCTGTCCTGTTCTTTCAGATAATTCCTGTTTTATCCCATTGCACTGCAATTTTTGTGATATTCTGTAATTATTCAGCATTCCACTGTCTGTGCAAGTACTGAACAGTTACGATTTTCTTATTTAAGCAAGGTATTTCTTAAGGTCATCAACTTTGTCCAGATGCTCCCATGGAAGGTCTACATCCGTACGTCCGAAATGTCCATAAGCAGCTGTCTGTCTGTAAATCGGTCTTCTCAGATCAAGCATCTTGATAATTCCCGCCGGGCGAAGGTCAAAGTTCTCACGAATGATCTCAACCAGCTTTGTATCAGAAAGTTTACCGGTTCCGAATGTTTCTACGTGGATAGATGTCGGATGAGCAACACCGATCGCATAGGAAAGCTGAATCTCACATTTATCTGCAAGACCTGCTGCAACAATATTTTTTGCAACATAACGTGCAGCATACGCTGCGGAACGGTCTACCTTTGTACAGTCTTTACCGGAGAAAGCACCGCCGCCATGACGTCCGGTTCCACCGTAAGTATCAACGATGATCTTACGTCCGGTAAGTCCGCTGTCACCATGAGGTCCGCCGATCACGAAACGTCCTGTTGGGTTGATGAAATATTTTGTGTTCTCATCTACCATATCTGCCGGAATGATCTCATCGAAAACGTATTTCTTAATGTCCTCATGGATCTGCTCCTGAGTTACATCCGGATCATGCTGTGTAGAGCATACTACTGCATCGATACGGATTGGTTTTCCGGCTTCATCATATTCTACAGTAACCTGTGTTTTTCCGTCCGGTCTTAAATATTTTAATGTACCGTCTTTACGGATCTTCGTTAACTGACGTGCAAGTTTGTGTGCCATGTTGATGGCATATGGCATATACTCTTCTGTCTCATTGGAAGCATAACCAAACTGGATACCCTGGTCACCTGCTCCGATAGCATCAATTTCATCTTCACCCATTTTTGCTTCAAGAGCTTTATCTACGCCAAGAGCGATATCAGCAGACTGTTCATCGATTGCTGTGATAACTGCACATGTATCAGCATCAAATCCATATTTTCCACGTGTATATCCGATTTCGCGGATAGTATCTCTTACGATTTTCTGGATATCAACATATGCATTTGTTGTAATCTCACCCATAACAAGTACAAGACCTGTAGTTGTAGCAGTTTCACATGCAACACGACTCATAGGATCTTTTTCCATAAGAGCGTCAAGAATAGCATCGGAAATAGCATCACACATTTTATCCGGATGGCCTTCAGTTACAGATTCAGAAGTAATAAAATTTTCTCCATTGTGTTCTCCTTTTTTATTCATTTACAATTGTTTCCCGACCGCAGAATAACCCACAGCCATTTATGTACTGTATCAACAGATTATTTCTCTCCGCTGATACTTTTCCGTTAACAAAAAGAAACAGCCCGAAGTAATCGGACTGTCTGATTATCTCAACAATCCTCTTATTGTTCGATCACTCGCTCAGGTTGGCACCTTCCTACACAAACAGGGGTTGCCGTGGCTTCGCAGATCCTTTGTATCTCCACCACTCTGAATAAAAGGCTATTACTAATTATTAACTTGCATTAATTAAGATTGCTGCATATCATACAATATACTTAACCCTTACAAATGTCAAGTAATTTTTTGGTATTTTTTATCATCCCACCCTGAGACGGAATTTCTGGATTTCTTTCTCATTGGATACTCTCTCAATCTCAGCACCGAGAGATCTCAGCTTATCTTCAAAATTCTCGTATCCTCTCTGGATATATACGATATCATCAACAACTGTGATTCCATCTGCTGCAAGACCTGCGATCACCAGGCTGCACCTGCACGCAGATCCGGTGCACTTACTCTCGCACCTGTAAGCTTCTTCACACCATCAATAATTGCTGAATTTCCCTCAACTTTGATGTTTGCTCCCATACGTGAAAGTTCGTCCGCATACTTGAATCTGTTCTCAAAAATACTCTCTGTTACAATACTGGTTCCCTCTGCAAGTGCCAGAGTTACAGCAATCTGTGGCTGCATATCTGTAGGATATCCGGGATATGGAAGAGTCTTTACATGAGTACGGTGAAGTCTCTTTGGTGCACGTACACGAACTGCATCATCAAATTCCTCAACCTCACATCCAATTTCTTCAAGTTTAGCCGTAGTTGCTTCCAGATGCTTCGGAATTACATTCTTAACTGTTACATCTCCGCCTGTTGCTGCCGCAGCAAACATAAATGTACCTGCCTCGATCTGATCCGGAATAATAGAATACTCTGTACGGTGGAGCTTCTCCACACCTTTAATACGGATCACATCTGTACCTGCACCTTTAATATTTGCCCCCATACTGTTCAGGAAGTTGGCAACGTCAACTACATGCGGTTCTCTTGCGGCATTTTCCAAAATAGTACGTCCCGGAGCCAATGAGGCTGCCATCATAATATTGATCGTTGCACCTACAGAGACAACGTCAAGGAAAATATGGCTTCCATGAAGTTCATCTGCTTTCGCAACAATTGCTCCATGCATGATATCTACATCTGCACCAAGCGCTCTGAATCCCTTCAGATGCTGGTCGATCGGACGGCTTCCGATGTTGCATCCACCTGGAAGCGGTACCTCTGCATGTTTATACTTACCAAGAAGTGCTCCCAGCAGATAGTAGGAAGCTCTGATCTTCTTGATATATTCATAATCAACACTTACATCTCCAATTGTAGATCCGTTAATCTTCACAGTAGATTTATCAATACGGTCTACCTGTGCTCCAATACCAGCGATCGCTTCAAGCAATACATTGATATCCCTTACATCCGGCAAATTCTCTATCAGAATCGTCTCATCAGTCATTATGGCTGCTGCAAGAATAGCAAGTGCCGCATTCTTGGCACCGGCAATCTCAACTTCACCGACTAAAGGGTTGCCTCCTTTTATAACATACTGTTCCATATCACACCTCTTATTTATTTTCACTCCATGAGCAGAATTAATGGTCACTGTTCACTCTGTTTTTCGTTTTCTGCGAACATGTAACTTCTGTTTCAAATGCATATATGTTTATACTAAACGATCATCCTATTTTAAAGTCAGTTGTATATTATATCATATATTTATCATTTGTAAACAAAAATTATTTACCACTGTCCTTTTCCCGAGCTGTAATAATCACTTTCCCTGCTCTTTGATATGTATTATCTCCAGAATTGCCCGAAGACTTTCATCCAAATCTTTCCCCTCTTCATCAATGGTAATATCTGCATATTTCTCGTACAGAGGTACACGTTCCTCATACAGATCTTTCAGGCTCTGACCGTCCTTTAACAGAACTCCGCGGCCTTTCAGATTTCCCAGTCTTTTGGATAAAGATTCCAGTGATAATTTAAGATATATAACCTTACCTATAGACTTCAGATGTTCCATTGCCTCATCACAGTAAATAACACTTCCGCCGGGTGCAATGACCGTATCTGTCACATGAATGTCTGCATTAACCTGATTTTCAATTTCCTTAAATTTTTCCGGTCCGTCCTGCTCTATGATCTCTGAAAGCTTTCTTTTCTCCTGTTTCTGTATCAGAAGATCCGAATCCAGAAATTCATATCTCAATGCTTTTGCAAGAATAACTCCTATTGTACTTTTCCCTGAACCGGGCATTCCTATTAATGTCACATTATTCATGTTTATGTCCTTTCATTTTATCATACATTTGTCTTGCGTCTGCAAATTTGCGGATTACTGTTTCTTTTTCCGGATTTTTCTCTTTTTTTAACGCTGTATCCAAATGTTCCCAGTTTTTACCAATTCCCAGATATTCACCATGAGAATACACCAGAGGTTCGCATCATTCAGATGAAATTTCTTCTTCTCGTCCATATACTGCGGATCAGCATGAACTGCAAGCACATCCGCCAGAAACATATGGTGGGAACCCAATTCCAGGACCTGCCTTACTTTGCATTCAATACTCACCGGAGATTCTGCGATCATGGGAACTTTCACAAAATCCGCCTTCTCTTTGGTAAGCTTCATTTCTTTAAATTTATCAACATCCCTGCCGGAACGGACTCCACAGTAATCCGTTGCATATGCCAGTTTCTCTGTTGTCAGATTTATTACAAATTCTCCCGTCTTTCTGAGCATATCATAGGAAAAACGGGATGGTCGCACAGAAATAGACACCATCGGCGGATTCGTGCAGACAGTTCCTGCCCATGCAACTGTAATAATATTGTCATTCCCCTCTCCGTCAGAAACACTTACCATAACTGCCGGAAGTGGATAAAGCATATTTCCTGCTTTCCAGGTTTCTTTTTCCATTTCTTATTATCCTCAGCTATTCTGTCTGCTGCCATCAGTTGTAATCGTTCTGTCCGGCCTGTGCAGCTTCCATAAGTGCCGGAATCAGCTGTTTCTTACGTGAAACAACGCCTTTCAGATCAAATACACCATCCTTTGGCTCCATATGGAAAGCAATACGTGCCATTTCCTCACTTCCCTCACCATAATAGAGAAGCTCTGTAGATTCCTCAATAATATTGGTAAGCATAAAGAATACGCGGGTAACACCATGACGGCCACACTCGCTGACCATAAACGGAACCAGACGCTCTTTGATTTCTGCCAGCTCATCGCTGTCCATAGAACTGATCTGTCCAACACCAAAGTTGATCTCATCCTCAGCAATAAATTTCTTATAATCCTGATAGAAAATTTCTTCCGGTGATTTGTCTTTCAGGTTACTTCCTGCTTTAAACATCTCTTTTGCAAACTGCTCAATATTGATTCCTGCAATAAGTGCCAGCGCACCTGCCGCCATCTTGTCAGATAATGTGCAGGTAGGTGAACGGAACATCAGTGTATCTGAAATAATCGCAGCACAGAGAAGCCCCGCAATACTCGGTGAAATCTCAAGTTTCTGCTCCCCATACATTTCATACAGAATCGTTGCTGTACATCCGACCGGCTGATTTCTGAAAGAAATCGGTACCATAGTTTCCAGAGAACCCAGTTTATGATGGTCAATAATCTCCACGATTTCAGCTTTATCGATATTGTCAACTGCCTGATCTTTCTCATTATGGTCCACAAGTGCTACTTTTTTCCTGTGCATATCCAGAAAATTTCTTCGGGAAATTGTTCCGATACATTTTCCCTTTTTGTTAATTACAGGGAACGCACGATGACGGTGTTTGATCATCTCATTCTGAATATCATCCGTAAAATCCTCTGTATTAAAAGTAACCAGATTATCTGTTTTCATAATATACCGTACAGGAATACTCTGGTTGATCAGTCTTGCGATCGTAAATGTATCATACGGAGACATAATAATTACAATTTCTCTCTCATGAGCAAGCTTTATCACCTTTTCGCTGACTTCAATTCCCATACCAACGATAATACAGCTAACATTCTGCGCAATCGCCTGAAGATGATCCTCTTCTCTGTCTCCCATGATTATCAGGTCATCCGGTTCAATATAGGCTTTGAGCATTTCCGGATTTGCAGTTCCCACCAGAACTTTTCCTTTTGTAAAATATCCATGCTCATTTCCCTCTACTACGGTACCTGCAATTGTCTCGGCAATTCTTCTGTACTGTGTCTTCGCTCTTGACAGCAGATAACTGTCCGTTGTATCCATATAAGTCTTAGCAATATCACCGATTGTGATCAGACCTTCCAGCTGTCCTTCTCTGTCTCTGATCGGAAGAGATACGATACTTTTCTCCATCATCAGATCCCATGCATTTTTCAGGGACATACTCTTATCAGCTTCCGGACTCATACGGATATCCATATCTTTTATCTGTGTTCCAATGTTAGACAGATATCCCGGCGGCTGCATGCCGAAACGATTTTAACACATATTCTGTCTCTTCATTGATCTGTCCTGCACGCTTTGGAATGTATTTCACCTTCTGAGAAGTCCTGTTTTTGATGTCCGCATAGGCAATTGCTGAACAGATGGAATCCGTATCCGGATTCTTGTGACCTATTACAAATATTTTTTCCTGATTTCTCATACAGATTCTAACCTCAATTATCTAATTTAATGTTTGCAAAAAGTGCGCCAAGAGATGTGGAAGCCTCTTCCTTTGAATCTGGAAGCTCGATCACTTCCTCCTCAATTTCCTTAGCCATCATATCTGTTGCCTCTTTGATGCTCAGACTTAATTTTCCATCTTTGACAGCAGTTACTTTTACCTTTACTTTATCTCCAACTGTCAGAACTTCTGATGGTTTCTTAATTCTCTTCTCACAGATCTGTGAAATATGAACCAGACCTGACAGACCATTTCCCAGATCTACGAATGCACCATATGGCTGTAAGCTCTCAACAACACCTTCTGTTACAAGTCCGACCTGCACATTGGAGATTTTTGTTTTTCTCTCCTCTTCTGCTTTTTCTCTTAATATTTCCTTTGCAGAGAGAATTAATCTTCCTTTTTCTTTATCAATATCGAAAACCTGAACCTGGATTGGTTTGTTCAGATATTCGTTTGTATCCTCCACATAATTCAGGGCAAGCTTTGAGGCGGGAATAAATCCACGTACACCTTCTACATAGGCGATCACGCCGCCATTTACAATGCCTTTTACCACCACATCAATTACTTCTTTTGAATCCTTTAATTCTTTCAGCTTATCCCATGCAAGCACATCTGCTGCTTCTGTTCTGGACAACAGAATATTTCCATTTCCATCGTCTTTACTCACAACAGTCGCAGAAACTTCATCTCCCACATTCACCTGTTCCTTTAAAGAAAATCCCGGTTCTCTGCTGTAATCCTCTGCCGGAATAATGCCTTCCGCATAATACTTCAGATCTACCACAACTTCTTTTTCATCTACACTGATGACAGTTCCTGTAAGAATATCCCCTTCTTCAATTTTCTTAAAAGAGGCTTCCAGTTCTGTTTCGTAATCTTTCATTGATTCAGCCATTATCTGTTTTCTCCTTTACCTGGAATAAATGTAACTCTTCTCCATCTGTTACAGGATACTGAACAGTTACAAATAAAGTATATCATGTCAGCTATTTTCAAACATTATAACACAATCACTTTAATAATGGAAATCTGAATTTTCATACAGATAGTTCACACAAACGGATATTTATATGTTACAATAATATCATCAACCAACTATAGCAAATCTATAAACAAGTCCCCTGTGAGATTACAAAAATCAACGGGGAACTGCCTGTATCAGGAAAGGATATTATTATACATGAATTATGATTCTGTCCCCTTGAGGGATTTTAAAGAACTGAATGACTGGGAGACAGTTATTTTTGTCTATCAGTCTGCCCTTAAACAGGTAGAAACAAAGATTGATATTCTAAACGGTGAATTTCAGCACAGACATAAATACAATCCGATCGAACATGTAAAATCCAGAATCAAAACTCCGGAAAGCATTGTAAAAAACTGAAACGACATGGATATGAATCCAGTATCGAGAACATGGTACGCTATGTAAATGACATCGCAGGAATCCGTATCAGCTGTTCCTTTACATCTGATATCTATCTGATCGCAGACATGATTTCCAAACAAAATGACCTGACGATCCTTGCAAGACGTGATTATATGAAAAATCCTAAAAAGAGCGGTTACCGCAGTTATCATATGCTGGTTACCACACCGGTCTTTCTCTCCGACAGTATCATTGATACCAAAGTAGAGATTCAGATCCGCACAGTTGCACAGGATTTCTGGGCGACTCTGGAGCATAAGATGCATTACAAATTTGAGGGAGACGGACCTGACTATATCACAAAAGAATTAAGAGAATGTGCGCGATATGTAGCAGAACTGGATACCCGCATGGAAGAACTCAATAATGAAATCCAGAAATATGGAAAATTATCAGATAAAAAATAAAAATCCCCATAAAACGAGGAGTGCCCCGGCAGTTGGTTTAGCCGGGGCTATTATTATGAAAAAAATTTATGTGTAATGATAACACATTACAACGTCTTTCGTAGGTTCTTTCGAACTATCTATATAGTAGCAATCATTTATGAACAAATTATGAACTCGCAGTTAACTTTTCGTTTATTTGCACAATTATTTTATATTTTTTAATATTTTTTTATAGAATTACCACATATTTATAGTTCTTGTTTTATTTTATGCTTGTCTATCTTGTATATCTCCCATAATCTTCCATAACTATTTCGTCTTTTCACAGTTACGATTTGAGAATGAGCAGATTTTACTCAAAAAGACTCTTTGCAAAATCAGCCAGTTTATGCAGGATTCCTTTTACCTCTTCTTTACCAATCCCCATTTCTTCCAGTTTATCATATGCCTTCGTCACAGCACTCCTGAGCTGTTCCTCATCAATATCAGAATCCTTGATCTGTTTAACGATCTTTATGATTCTGTTCTCTTCTTCCTCCGAAAGGCTAACTCCTGCAGTACTCTCCGCAGTCTGGATCAGCGATCTGATCTGATCATCTGAAATATCCTGTTTTGCTGCCTCATTTTTCACATACATAATGATATCAACTACTTTGTCCGGATCTGATACAAGAGAATCAATCTCATTATCAGAAATAATCTCCTGTACAGATTCCGAAGTATCTGCTGCCATCGCTGGTACTGCCGGTGTCGTACATGTAATTGCTGCCGCAATAATAAGTATTCCTGCTTTTTTTATTCTCATGATTTAATTACCTCCATACTTTTGCCAGTCAATAATAAGTCTCTGTCTTTTCACTGTCAGCAGATTACAGACAATGAACAGACATTTTCATTTACCGGCTCATTATATCAGAAATCTTATGCCTTCTGTAAAATAAATATCCCAATTTCTCTCTTCATAATTCCTTCGACATTTGTTCAAATTTTTTCACATCTTAAACACGATTTTCTCATAATTGCAGGATATACTAAAGCCATAAAAATAATAAAGCCAACGTTATTTTTATAAAATTTCTTTTTCATATGTTGATTGCCGGAAGAGGCAATTAACTCTCCTTCCTTTTAAAAAATAAATTTGAACGTAATATAAAAAGCATCCGCTTAGCCACCGGATGCTTTTATATTTATTCTTTTTATGAAATTTCTTGTAAATGCATTTGCCAGCTGTGCAAACTGTGCCAGTGTCAGTGCTTCTCCTCTGACACTCAGGGAAAGTCCACACATCCCCAACGCCTGCTCAATCTGTTCTTTAGAAAATGGTATCTCCTGTGAATTCTTCAGACCATTCACCAGTGTCTTCCTTCTCTGGTTAAAAGATGCTCTGATAATACGAAACATCAGCTTCTCATTCTTTACCTCAACCGGCGGTTTTTCATATCGTTCCAGTCTGATCACCGCACTTCCCACTTTAGGTCTTGGCATAAAACAGTTGGGCGGTACATTTGCCACGATCTTTGGTTTCGCATAATATTGCACAGCCAGTGAAAGCGCCCCGTAATCTTTTGTTCCGGGTCCTACCTGCATTCTGTCCGCAACTTCTTTCTGTACCATAATAGTAATAGAATCAACAGGAACCTGATTCTCAAACAATCCCATGATGATCGGGGTAGTAATGTAATATGGCAGATTGGCAACAACCTTGATCGGACGCCCCTGATTTTTTCCAGTGCAAGCTGGCGGATGTCTACTTTGAGGATGTCGTTGTTGATGACTGTCACATTATCCCAATCTTTCAGAGTGTCGTCCAGAATAGGAAGCAGTGTTTTATCAATCTCAACTGCTGCCACTTCCCTTGCTGCTTCAGCCAGATACTGTGTCATGGTTCCGATTCCCGGTCCAATCTCCAATACAAAATCATCCTTTGTGATCTGTGCAGAATCTATAATCTTATCCAGAACATGAGTATCGATCAGAAAGTTCTGACCAAACCTTTTCTGGAATGCAAAATTATACTTCTGAAGCACTTCTATGGTATACTTTGGATCTCCTAGATACGGTCTGGGCATAATCTTTACTCCTTTTTCTTTATTACCTGTAACTGTACAAATACGCATTATTTAGTAAAATCTTTCTCGTACAGAACAATATATCCATCTCTGTCTATACGTTTCTTAGATACATTTCGTTTAAATTTACGGATTCCTCCCTGTGATTTTGCAATCGCAGCATCTATCAGTTCTTTTACTGCGCCAACATTCATAGGAGAATCCTCTTTCTGGTTAATTCCAATCAGATTATACAGCGCAAGCATTCCCATCTGATCAATAGCATAACCATTCTCTTTTGTATAAACCCTTGCAAAATTGACAAGTTCATCATTGGTAAACACAGGAATATTGATCATTGAAGTAAACTTCTTTGCGAATTTCGGATATCTGGCAATCAGTTTTCGCATACCAATCTTCTCATCTTCCACGATTACTGTAAGTCCGTCTGTATTAACTTCCATGGCTTTGTCAAGCATCTCTACTGTTTCCGGTGTCAGCTGATTTGCATTTTCGATCACAAGAAAGCCACCTGCCAGCTTTGAAAAAAATCTTATAAATATTTTTTCCGTTGATCTGATCTGCAAAAACATATGCTACTTTTGACGCTTCCAGATTCAGTTCTTTACAGATTGCCGGAATCAGGCCTGAGATCAGTCTGGTCTTTCCGCATTCCTTACCGCCCATCACAATAATATTTCCAGTTTTAGAAGTCTTGTCTGCTGCAGCCATCTGTACATCATATAAAGTATCCACAAGCTGCTCTTTCATACCCGGAACCTTTACAAAATATGTAAATAACTGCTTTTCATCATCTGTAAGTTCTTTTTCTCTTGGTACGATATCCCTTGGATCTGCTCCATTTTCCGGCTGGATAGATTCTATAAAACGTTCCAGCTCCTCTTCTTCTGTCAGAGGTTGAGCTTCTTCCGTTCCCTCTGTATCATCTTCCGGATTCAGATCTGTATTCCCCATCGGTCCATGGAGAAATTCCTCTTCAGCTCTTCTGAGATCTTCTTCTGTAACCTCATCTTCTTCTTCAGCTTCTTCTATTTCCGGCTGCACCGGTATTTCCTTTTTCGGTTCTTCATCCGGCTTTGGATCAGCAACCTTTATATCTTGTATATCTCCGCTGAGGAAATCCGGTTCTTCCAGTTCCTCTGAAATATCATGGGCTTTTATTTCTTTATCATCAACATCAGTTTCTGAACTTTCTTCCTGTACTTCTTCTGTTTTTGACTCTTCTTCCTTCGGAATCTCAATTCCCTGCGCACTGGCAGCAGCAGGATCGTATCCTCCAGATTCAACTCTTTCCCTTCCAGATCAAAAGAATCCATATTCAGTTTCGTCTCAGCAACTTCCTCAACTTTCGGCGGTTTGCTCAGTTCCATATTTTTCATGGATGCCGGAATATTTAATTCAGGCATCTTAATTGCAGCCATGGGTTCTGCCCCCGGTTTTTCAGGTTCTGCCTCCAATTCCGGAACATTTTCAGGTTCTTTCTGCGACGCATCACTCTTTATGATTTCTTCCGGAATCTCATCTTCCCTGGTGATACCGGCCTCGTTAACCATATCCATGGATTCTTCCGGAAACTCTTCTTTCTCTTCCTGAGTCTTACCTCCAAAGACATCCCTGATCCCCTTTGAAATCTTTTCCTGAATGCCTTCCATGCTGACCTGAACTTCCGGCTCATTGTTTTCTGTCGTTTCTTCCACTTCTTCAGCTTCAGGCTCTTCCTGCGCTTTTACTTCTGTTTCCGTTTTTTCTTCTCCAGTTCTTTTCGCCTGCTCTGGTGTAAGAAGTTTCGGAACAAACTGTTTCTCAAATTTTGCTTTCTCAGCACCTGTCAGCTCACCCATTCTCATTTTTAGATCATAGGCTTTCATAACATATTTGCCTTCACTGAACCAGAGAATGATTTCATTGCATAAATCCAGACATTTCTGTTTTTCTCCTGCTTTGTAATACAGGGCTGCCAGTTCATATGACCATTTCTCTGTAAATTCCTGTTCTTTATACTCTTCCAGGATTCTGATCTGCTCATTTAATGAAGAATTTTTTGCCCTTGCAATCTTGTACTGCAGAATATATTGTGTACTGTCATTCGAAGCCACCTGCTTATACTCTTCAAAAAATTCTTCTGCTTCATTGATATCATCCATTCGCAGAGAGATCTCAATCAGACGGTAAAGAATATTTTTTCCAATAGATGCCTTATGATATGCAAGAAGGAAAATCTCCTTACTGTCCTCATATCTTCCGTTTGCTGCATATATTTCACCGACAACACATAAGGTGCGGACATTTTTGACGCGTCTCCAGTCTATGCTGTCTACAATGTTCATGGCACCTTTATAATCTTTGTCCTGAACCAGCTTATTAATCTCTTCAAGTTTTATCCGAAATTCTTCTTTATCCAATGCATTCACCAACTTTCCATAATTACGCTCAGTGTATCATAAGCCCGTACCCTTGTCAAAAGATTGTTTCTTCTTACACAGGCTGTGATACTGTTCCCTGAACTACCTGAAATACCTTATTTATCTGAAACTGATGACTGATAAAATCATCCAGCCCTGTACATGTTATCAATGTCTGGATATCACTGATACTGTCCAGAAGATAATTCTGCCTGCTGCTGTCCAGCTCGGACAGAACATCATCCAAAAGCAGAACCGGTGTGTCTTTTATTTTTCTCTTTACTATATATATTTCTGATAATTTAAGTGAAAGTGCCGCTGTCCTCTGCTGTCCCTGAGAACCGTATTTCCTGATATCAATCCCATTTGCCATTACACACAGGTCATCTCTGTGTGGGCCTGCGGATGTCAGTCTCATCCTCATATCTCTTTCTCTGTTGGCACAAATGGTACTTTCCAGTTTCTCTGCTGTACAGTCCGGTTCATAAATAACGTTCAGTTCTTCCAATCCCCCTGTAAGATTACCATGTATTTTTCGAACCGTTTCATTTAGTTCTTTAATAAATTCACTGCGCTTGTCAATAATCTTCCGTCCATATTCAGCCATCTGTATATCCCAGATATCCAGTGTATCTTTAAGTGAAGGCTGAACACTGAGATCCTTCAGCAATTTATTTCTCTGATTTACAATATGGTTATATGAAGCCAGATCTGTAAGATATATTTTATCTAACTGGCACAGTTCCAGATCAAGAAATCTCCTTCTCTCACCCGGACCATTTTTTATAATATTCAGATCCTCAGGAGAAAAAAACACCAGATTAACTACTCCGAAAAGCTCACTGGCCTTCCGGATAGGAAGACCATTGATCGCAACGCCTTTTGCTTTATTCTTTTTAAGATGCATATCAATCCTGTAGGAAAGCTCATCTCTTTTTACCATCATCCTGATATGAGATTCATCCTTTCCAAACTGAATCATATCCTTATCTCTGCTTCCTTTATGCGATTTTGTAGTTCCGCAAAGATAAAGTGCCTCCAGGATATTGGTCTTTCCCTGAGCGTTATTGCCGTAAAATATATTCGTCCCCTGTGCCAGATCGAGTTCCAGAGAATCATAATTTCTGAAATTTTTTAACTGAACAGATTCAATATACATTTATTCACCTGATCACTTTAATTTCTTTTCCATCATAAGAAACGATGTCACCTTCATAAACCTTTCGGCCACGACGGTCATCTACCTCTCCGTTTACTTTTACCAGTCCGTCAGTGATCACATATTTCGCTTCAACCCCGTCCTGAACCATATCTGCAAGTTTCAGTAACTGCCCCAGTTTTATAAATTCATCTCTGATTTTAATTTCTTCCATTTTCATTTACTCCCTATCTTGCCTGATTCTGGTTGATATTTACAGGCAGAATCAAATATGTGTAATTTTCCTCGTCATCCCTGATAAAACATGGTGCTTTTGGATTTACGAGGTAGATACTGATTGTTTCATCATCGATTACTTTGAGTGCATCGATCAGAAATCTTGGATTAAAGCCAATAAGGATATCTTTGCCCTCTTTATCAATATCAATATTTTCATTCATGGAACCCATTGCAGAATCAATACGTAATTCCATAGAATTATCTGTAATTTCAATAATGATCGGTTTCTTTTCTCCCTCTCTTACCAACAGAGTGGCTCTGTCGATACAGTCCAGAAATTCTTTTTTATTAATTTTAATTTTGGTTTCGTAATCGCTGGAAAGCATCTGATCAATACGGAAATATTCTCCGTCGATTAATCTGGAAACAACAATAGTCTGGTCAAACTCAAATAAAATATGATTTTTTGAGAAATAAATATTTACAATATCATCAATTTCACCGGATAAAATCTTACTGATCTCATTAAGTGTTTTGCCAGGTACCACCACTTTGCGGTCAGCATAATCTTTTTTCAGTTCCATACGTCTGATTGCAATACGATGTCCATCGAGAGATACTATTTTCAGGTAGTTATTTTTGATTTCAAAAAGTTCACCTGTCATCAGCTTATTGGTTTCATTGGAGGCAATTGAGAAAATAGTCTGTCTAATCATCTCTTTTAATGTGAATTGAGAGATAGTAAGACTTTCTTCTTTCTCAATCAGTGGGAGATATGCAAAATCTTCTCCGGATTTACCAGGTATCGTGAATTTTGCTTTCTCACAGGTAATGGTGGCAGTAAGTTTCTCATCTGTTTTAATAGTTACCGTATTGTCTGGCAGTCGACGAATGATTTCATAGAAAATTTTTGCATCCAGCGCAATGATTCCTTTTTCTTCAATGATTCCATCAACAATTGTTTCTATACCGAGTTCCATATCATTAGTAGTAAATTTGATCTGGTTTGTAGTAGCATCAATCAGAATACATTCCAGAATTGGCATTGTTGTTTTAGAGGGAACTGCTTTCAGTGAGATGTTTACACTTTTGAGCAAGTTGATTTTCTGGCAAATGATTTTCATAATGTGTATAACTTCCTTTCTTGGGTGATGTGGTTTTTTATAGATAAATATATAAAAGGAATTCGTCGTCTCCGCCGTAGGGGATGTGAATATGTGAAAAACTCCATTGAAGGTTGATTTTTCAAGGAGTTCGGATATGGATAACTTCGTGTAAAGGTGTGCTTAAAGTATGTGTATAACTTGTGTATAACCGAAGCGCCCAAAAAGTGGCGAAAAGTTATACACACTTATACACATTCAATCAACATCTTATACACATGTTATACAGTCAGTTATCCTCATCCCTGTGGATTAATTTTTTCTTTAAAGTTTCAATGGTGTTTTTAAGGTTTTCATCGTTGTTGATTTCTTTTTCAATTTTGTCGATACCGTGCATAATGGTAGTATGATCACGATTTCCAAGACATTTTCCGATAGATTTCAGCGGAGTTGAGATGATTTCTCTGCATAAATACATGGCAATCTGGCGGGGGGTTACAATTTTGGAGTTACGCTTATTTCCACAAAGGTCATCCACTGTAACATCAAAATGTTCAGCAACCATGGAAATAATATAATCCGGCGTGATGACTTTCTTTTCATCAGGGGAAATAATGTCTTTTAACGCCTGTTCGGCAAGTTCAAGTGTAACTTCCTTTTTTTCAAGTTTGGCAAAAGCCATCACCTTGTTGATCGCGCCTTCCAGTTCGCGGATATTGGATTTAATATTGTTTGCAATGTATTTGATTACTTCCTCGTTAATATCATATCCATCCATTTCTTCCTTCTTATGAAGAATTGCCATTCGGGTTTCGTAATCCGGCAGTGTGATATCTGCGATCAGGCCCCATTCAAATCGTGAACGGAAACGTTCTTCCAGGATTTCCATATCTTTTGGAGGTTTATCTGACGAAATAATAATCTGTTTTTTGGCACTGTGCAGGCTGTTAAAGGTATGGAAAAATTCTTCCTGTGTAGATTCCTTTCCTATAATAAACTGAATATCATCGACAAGAAGAACATCAATGTTTCTGTATTTTTCACGAAACTTGGTCATTGCCGAGTTATTTCCATTACGGATTGTTTCGATCAGTTCGTTGGTAAACTCTTCACTGGTAACGTAAAGTACTTTGCTGTTTTCATCATGATCAATAATGAAATGAGCAATAGAATGCATCAGATGAGTTTTTCCCAGACCTGCACCGCCATAGATAAAGAGCGGATTGTAGGTATCACCCGGGGATTCGGCAACTGCAAGAGCTGCTGCCTGGGCAAATTTATTATTGCTTCCGACTACAAAGGTATCAAAAGTGTATTTTGGATTCAAATGAGCTTCCTCGCAGCGTGCGTCCTGAGACTGCGCTTTTGGAGAAACTTCCTCTTTTTTGGAACATCTTCCGGCAATATGAAATTGATGTCATCAGTTTTCCATTCCGGTAACTTCACTGATCGTTACCTGAAGTGGAAGTTTATATTTTTACTTATATAATTGAGACCTACCTGCTCTGAAGGCACGATAATAGTGACAACATTGTCAACTACTTCGTAAACAGTAAGTGGTTTTAGCCAGGTATTAAAAGAAACGTCGGACAGATCATGTTCTGTCTTGACGATTTGCAGGATTTCGTCCCATTTTTCCACAACTTTGTTCATTTTCTGGTTCTCCCGGTTCGTATTACTTCTATATTAAGTGTGTATTGATAATATTGAGTTTTCCACAAACTCTGACCGTATTCTTAAAAAAGACATAAATATCCTTATATATATTATAATAAAATGCCTGTTTTCGCAATGTATATTTGAGGGAAATGTGGAAAAAAGTTATCCCCACTTTTTATGTGGATTAGTGTGGATAACAGTGGAAAGCCAATTCCGGTTACCATAATGTGACGTTATTCTTTTAAAAACGATAAAAAATGGGGATAATTTTATGCACAGTAAGAAAAGTAGAAATAAAAGCATTTTTTTGAAGATATGTGTAAAATAGACAGGAGAAAGTGGAAAGATATATAGGTATTCCACAAGTTATCCACAAGTTATCCACAAAATGTGGATAATATTACGTAAACCAATTATGTAATCCACAATGGCATAAAAAACCATTTAAATCTTTGTGTAAATAATACTTGACGAATCCACCCTTTATGAATATAATTGAAATGATGTTCTAATAAGTAAAGTTGGCGGGCAGGAGAGCTGTAGAATCCGGTGTCTGTCATACTTAAAAAGTTACAAAATTTAACATGGATAATAGATAAAGGAGGTGCTTTACCTATGAAAATGACATTTCAGCCAAAAAAGAGATCTAGAGCAAAAGTTCATGGTTTCAGAGCTCGTATGAGCACAAAGGGTGGTCGTAAAGTATTAGCTGCCAGAAGATTAAAAGGAAGAAAGCATTTATCAGCCTAAGAATAAGACCGCAATTATGTGGTCTTTTCTTCTCTTAAAAAAGAGATCAGGAAAGGGGATTCTATGCAAAGATCAGAGTCCTTAAAAAAAATCAAAGATTTTCAAAAAGTATACAGAAATGGAACATCAAAAGGTAATCGGTATCTGGTGATGTACGTACTGAAAAATCAGTACATGAAGAATCGTCTGGGAATATCAGTAAGTAAAAAAGTAGGGAATAGTGTGGTTCGCCACAGACTCACCAGATTGATAAGAGAGAGTTATCGGTTGAATGAAGCGGAATTTGAAAACAGTTTGGACATTGTAGTAGTTGCACGCCCACAGGCAAAGGACAGAACCTATCAAGAGATAGAGAGTGCGCTGATGCATCTGGCGGGAAAGCACTGCATAGCAGGTAAGAACAATGATAAAGAAGTTTCTGATCAGAATAATTAAACTCTATCAAAAGTATATATCACCGATGAAGAGAACAAAATGTCCTTATATTCCCACATGTTCTCAATATGGTTTAGAAGCAATCGAAAAATATGGTGCATTAAAGGGTGGTCTTCTTGCGGTATGGAGGATACTTCGCTGTAATCCTTTTTCCCACGGAGGCTATGACCCTGTACCGTAAAGACAGGAATGTACTTGAAAATTGAATATTGATCGATCGAAGGAACCTCCTGTCATTTATGGATTCTAGGAGGAAATGAACTTGGAAATGATTTTAGCGACAAAGAGCAGCACTCCTATCATTGGTCAGCTTGCGACCGTTATGGGATGGATCATGGATGGTATTTACAGATTGCTGAATATCTTTGGAATTCAGAATATCGGTCTTTGTATTGTCATCTTCAGTATCCTTATTTATGCTCTTATGACCCCACTGCAGATCAAACAGCAGAAATTCTCTAAGCTGAGTGCAATCATGCAGCCGGAACTTCAGAAAATTCAAAAGAAGTACAAGGGAAAAAACAACGATACTGCTGCAATGCAGAAAATGCAGGAGGAAACACAGGCTGTATATCAGAAATACGGCGTATCTCCTACAGGAAGCTGTGTACAGCTTGCAATCCAGTTCCCTATTTTGATGGCCTTATATCAGGTAATTTATAAAATTCCGGCATATGTAGGAAGTGTAAGGGATATCCTTGCATCTGCAGTTACCAGTATTACAGGTGTAAACGGATATACAGATATCCTTCAGCAGTTTATCACAGATAATAAGATGACAAGAGTTCAGCTTATTATGGATGGAAGTAAAGCTACAAGTAATTCAGTCACAGACTTTTTGTATGCATTATCACCTTCCCAGTGGAAAACACTTGCTGAGACAAGCCAGTTTGCAGGATTTACTGATACGCTGAACAGCACTGCAAAAGAGATTTCACATGTGCAGAATTTCTTTGGTCTGAATATCGCTGATCAGCCACTGACTTATATTAAAGCAGCTTTTGTAGGTGGATCTGCTCTTCTTGCTATCGTTGCGATTCTTATCCCGATTCTTGCGTGGGCTACACAGATGATCAACTTAAAACTGATGCCTCAGGCAGCACAGCAGAGCGGCGATTCACAGCAGGATGCAATGATGAACTCCATGAAGACAATGAATATGGTAATGCCGTTGATGTCAGCAGTATTCTGTTTCACATTCCCTGTAGGTCTTGGTATTTACTGGGTAGCAAGTGCTGCAGTAAGAAGTGTGCAGCAGGTTGTTATCAATAAAAAGATGGATAAGATCCAGATTGAAGACCTGATCAGTGAGAATATGAAGAAGATGGAAAAGAAGCGTGAGAAAGCGGGACTTCCACCTCAGAAGATTACAAATCAGGCCCATCAGAGCGCCAAGAATATCAATAAGATTGAAAAAGGCAGCAGCAATACAAATGTTGAGACAAGAGCCAAGAAGGTTGAAGAAGCTTACAAAGACGCTGCGAATGCAAAACCTGGCAGCATTACTGCAAAGGCCAATCTGGTAAAAGCATTTGATGAGCGTAATAAGAAGAAGTAGTCAGGAACGGAGGGGTTGGCATGGAGGATTATATCCAGTTTTCAGCGAAAACAAAGAGTGAAGCAATTACAAAAGCATGTATCGAGCTTGGCGTATCCAGTGACCAGCTTGAGATTCAGGTAATAAGTGAAGGCAGCAACGGATTTTTCGGAATCGGAAGCAAGCCTGCAGTAATTAAGGTTCGTAAGATTGAGTCGGTTTCTGAGGAAGAAGAAATGAAGGAGATCGTAGAGACAGTGAAACTCGATTCCTTCAAAGAGGAAGCCCCGGTTCAGGAAGAAAAGAAAACGGAAGCTATAAAACCGGTAAAGAAAGAAATCAAAGAGCCGAAAGCTGTTTCTGAGAAACCAAGACAGCCAAAACCTGTAAAGGAAAGGGCTGCAAAAGAAAACAGCCGAGAGAATTCAGAGAGCCAAAAGAGAAACAAGTCAGAGAAAAGACGACTAAACCGGTAAAGCCTGTTGAGATCCTTACAGATCCGGAAGAGATTAAAGAAGTAGAAAACAGAGCAAAGGTATTCCTTCGTGATGTATTTGCGTCCATGAATCTTGGAGAAGTAGAGATTACATCTGAATATAACACAACGGACGGAAGTCTGGAAGTTGACTTTGAAGGCGAAGATATGGGAATCCTTATCGGCAAGAGAGGCCAGACTCTGGATTCTCTTCAGTATCTGACGAGTCTTGTGGTAAATAAAGGTAAATCAAATTACATTCGTGTAAAACTTGATACAGAAGATTACCGCAAGCGCCGTAAAGAAACTCTTGAGAACCTTGCAAGAGGTATTGCTTATAAAGTAAGAAAAACCCGCAAGCCGGTTATTCTTGAGCCAATGAATCCTTATGAGAGAAGAATTATCCATTCTGCTCTTCAGGGAAATAAATTCGTTGAGACAGTCAGTGAGGGTGAAGAGCCTTACCGTCATGTAGTGGTAAAATTAAAAAGAAATTAATAATATGACTGCTTCATTGCAGATATGAAAAAAGAATGTTATTCTAGGTGAAAGCGTGAATAGCACGTAACTTTGCGTGTGTACTTTTGCCTGGAGTAACATTTTTATTTTACGGAAAGTCTTGTATATATACCAGAGAGATTACACACTTGCAGAAAAAAATAACAGTAGTCAGTGTGATTTTCCTGTTATGTATATAAGATGACAGAATTATTGTAACAGTCTACTGTTCCGCAGGGGCGGAACTATTATAGAACAGGCAAGTGAGGAGAAAAAAAATGGAAACAACAATCGCAGCAATTTCCACAGCCATGAGTGCGTCCGGAATCGGAATCATCCGTATCAGCGGCGAGAATGCCATGGATGTGATTTCCCGTATCTACAGATCAAAAGGCGGGAAGAAAAAATAAAAGAAGTTCCGACTCATACCATTCATTATGGATATATTTATGATGGAGAGGAACTGATTGATGAGGTTCTGGTAATGATCATGCATGCACCGAGGACTTTTACAGGAGAAGATACAGTAGAAATAGACTGTCATGGTGGTGTATATGCTATGCAGAGGGTTTTGGATACAGTGCTGAAAAATGGTGCCGAAATTGCAGAACCAGGAGAATTTACCAAACGTGCCTTCCTGAACGGACGGATGGATCTATCCCAGGCAGAGGCTGTTATGGATGTTATACAGGCGAAAAATGAATATGCGCTTCGCAGTTCCATGGATCAGTTAAGAGGTTCTGTGCAGAAAGCAATCCGAGATATCAGAGAAAAGCTGATTTATCACATTGCATATATAGAATCGGCACTGGATGATCCGGAACATATCAGTCTGGATGGATATCCCCAGGAACTTCTGGAAGTTGTGGATAATGAACAGAAAGAAGTGAAGCGCCTGTTGAAAACTTCTTCTGACGGAAAGATGATCCAGGAGGGAATCCAGACAGTTATCCTTGGAAAACCAAATGCCGGAAAATCCTCACTGTTAAATCTTCTGATCGGAGAAAACCGGGCTATTGTGACAGATATTGCAGGAACGACCAGAGACATTCTGGAGGAATATATCACACTTCATGGAATATCTCTGAAGATTATTGATACAGCCGGAATCCGGGAAACAAAGGATATTGTGGAAAAAATAGGGGTAGACAGAGCCAGAGAAATGGCACAGAAAGCAGATCTGATTCTTTATGTAGTGGATTCTTCTGTTCCGCTTGACGAAAATGATGAAGAAATCATGGAAATGCTTACTGGAAAAAAGGCGATTATCCTGTATAATAAAACTGATCTTCAGCCGGAAATCCAGCCGGAAATCCTGAAAGAAAAAACAGGACATCCTGTAATTCCGATTTCTGCAAAAGAAGAAAAAGGCATTACAGAACTGGAAGAACAGATTAAAGATATGTTTTTTGGAGGAGAGATTTCCTTTAATGATGAGGTATATATTACAAATGCCCGTCATAAAGCAGCATTGGAAGAGGCTGACAGAAGCCTTGATCTGGTCAGAAACAGTATCGAAAGGGGAATGCCGGAAGATTTCTTTTCTATAGATCTTATGAATGCATATGAAAATCTGGGTAAAATCCTCGGAGAGTCTGTTGGTGAAGATCTGGTAAATGAGATATTCAGCAAGTTTTGCATGGGTAAATAAAAATCAAAAAATCGCCTTCGGCGATTTTTGAAAGAATAGAATGAGCAGTTGTAAAATAAAAGGAGACAAAATGAGAACGTTAGTAGAAGATTATGATATTGTTGTAGTCGGTGCCGGTCATGCCGGATGTGAAGCAGCACTTGCGGGTGCGCGCCTGGGCCTGAATACAGTGATGTTTACTGTAAGTGTAGACAGTATCGCATTAATGCCATGTAACCCGAACGTAGGTGGCAGTTCCAAAGGCCATCTGGTAAGAGAGCTTGATGCCCTGGGCGGTGAAATGGGAAAAATATTGACAAGACCTTTATCCAGTCCAAAATGCTTAACTGTTCCAAAGGACCTGCAGTGCACTCCTTACGTGCGCAGGCTGACAAACAGGCATACAGCAATGAAATGAGAAAAACGCTTGAAAATACACCTAATCTGACTATTAAACAGGGAGAAGTAACAAAACTTCTGGTCGAGGACGGAAAGATTACAGGGGTAAAAACATATTCCGGTGCAACTTATAACTGTAAAGCTGTGGTCCTCTGTACAGGAACTTATTTAAAAGCAAGATGTATTTACGGTGATGTAAATAATTATACAGGACCAAACGGACTGCAGGCAGCCAACTATCTGACTGATTCTCTGAAAGAGCTGGGAATTGAAATGTTCCGTTTTAAAACAGGAACACCTGCCCGTATTGCCGGAAATACAATTGACTACAGCAAAATGGAGGAACAGTTTGGAGATGAGAGAGTTGTACCATTTTCATTCTCAACTAATCCGGAAGATGTTCAGATAGAGCAGAAATCCTGCTGGCTGACATATACAAATGAGAAAACTCATGAGATCATTCGTGCAAACCTTGACCGTTCTCCGTTGTATTCCGGTATGATCGAAGGAACCGGTCCGCGTTATTGCCCGTCAATTGAAGATAAAGTAGTCCGTTTTGCAGATAAGAACCGTCATCAGGTATTTATTGAGCCGGAAGGTCTCTATACAAATGAGATGTATATTGGTGGAATGTCCAGTTCTCTGCCGGAAGATGTGCAGGAAGAAATGTATCATTCCGTACCGGGACTGGAACATGCAAAAATCGTAAAAAATGCATATGCCATCGAATATGACTGTATTAATCCACGTCAGTTATATCCTACACTGGAATTTAAGAAAATCAAAGGACTGTTCAGCGGCGGTCAGTTTAACGGAAGCTCAGGGTATGAAGAAGCAGCGGCGCAGGGACTGATCGCAGGAATTAATGCTGCTCTGGAAGTTAAAGGTCAGGAACAGCTGATTCTTGACCGTTCTGAGGCTTATATTGGTGTTCTTATTGATGATCTGGTAACAAAAGAAAACCATGAGCCATACAGAATGATGACCAGCAGAGCGGAGTACAGATTACTTCTCCGACAGGATAATGCGGATCTGAGACTTCGTAAAAAGGGATATCAGGCAGGGCTCATCAGTGAAGAGGATTATCAGAAAATCCTTACGAAAGAAGAACAGATAAAACAGAGATCAGCAGAGTAGAACATACAAATATCGGAGCAAACAAAGAGGTTCAGACCCTTCTGGAAAGCTATAACAGCACACCGCTGAAATCCGGAACCACTCTGGCAGAACTGATCCGCCGTCCGGAACTTTCTTATGAAGCAATCAAACCACTTGATAAAGAACGTCCGGAGCTGCCATGGGATGTACAGGAACAGGTTGACATTAACATCAAGTATGATGGATATATCCGCAGACAGTTAAAACAGGTAGAACAGTTTAAGAAACTGGAAGCAAAGAAAATCCCGACAGATCTTGATTATGAGAAAGTTGGAAGCCTGAGAATCGAAGCACGTCAGAAACTGGAAGCATACAGACCGATTTCAATCGGACAGGCTTCCCGAATTTCAGGAGTTTCTCCTGCTGATATATCAGTTTTACTGGTGTATCTTTCCAGTACGAAATAATTAATATAATACGCTTTAATGTGCTTATAAAAAACAAGAAAATTGGCAAAAATATTAAAATAGTACATAAAAGAGTAAAATAACGGACTATAAATAAACAGATAAAATCATAAAAGCACATAAAAACAAACCCTGTA
>ENA-OPZD01000134-OPZD01000134.1-human-gut-metagenome-genome-assembly--contig:-NODE-134-length-26590-cov-2.882780_pt1 | contig 26590 bp, 26 predicted proteins | sample MGYA00242479_ERZ504495 | MGnify/ENA primary metagenome ERZ504495 (study PRJEB26092, sample SAMD00036286) | human gut metagenome | host: Homo sapiens | study: EMG produced TPA metagenomics assembly of... | reverse complement strand
ACAAAATTTTGATAATACCTTTCAGCCGCCTGCGGAAATCCGCAGAAGAGGTCAATAAAACACTTAACAAAATGTCCCAAAACGACGAAAAAGGAAAATAAATGAAATAGAAAAATCTGATTTTTTTGAAAAACCTATTGACATTTAAACGACTATTATATATAATATCACTTGCGTTGAGGTGATGTAAAACTTCAACACAGAGAAAAACAAAAGAATATGCGCTTTTAGCTCAGTTGGTAGAGCACCTGACTCTTAATCAGGGTGTCCAGGGTTCGAACCCCTGAAGGCGCACTAAGAACACTGTTTTTGCGGACAATGCGATTGCCGCGGGGACGGTGTTTTTTATGTTTTACGGAAAGCAAAAAATATTTTATGCTACTGATAGCGCTTGAAGAACACAGGGTCAAGCTGGTAAACATCTTCATGCAGGAGAGAAGACTGCTGTGCAAGATGCAGATAAACTCTCTTTATAACCAGTCATCACACTTTATACAAACCATCCTGATAACATTGAAATCCCTCCCTGTTGGAAAGAGTTGATGACATTGAATTTTTATAAGTCGGAAACATATAAGACATTGCAAGAAAAAGAAAAGGGTTTGTGAAAAGATTGTAACGCTTTTCGTATCAAAAGATGCACTATGGCTTCTGATTATGTTATACTCTATACTCAGTGTATTGTCGAAAGAAGAGGAATAAGTCAAATATCTGGGTTCCGGTCTGGTCAAAGGAGGTTACGGTATCGAATGAAAAAATACTAAAAAGAACAGGAAAAAATATTTTGCCTTTTCCTGCTGATCGTGGTGCTGGTAAATATACTTTCACCTCTTTTTTGCAGGAAACCGGACGAAACATATGTGGAAAGTCTGAGAAAGACAGAATTTACATCAGAGACAGCAGGCGTAGAAAGGATTTGCTGCATTGACGATAATGAAGAGGCACTTTTGTGGAGGCTTCGTATGATTGGCACTGCGAAGGAGAGCATTGTACTGTCTACCTTTGACTTACGCGCGGATGATAATGGCACTAAAATTCTTGCCGCATTGAATTGCGCTGCGGCAAGAGGTGTGAAGATTCAGTTATTGATCGATGGAATTTATCAGCAACTGTTTCTGGCTGGAAGCAGCGATTTCCAGGCTCTGGCATCATATGAGAATGTGGAAGTGGGAGTTTACAATCCGGTGACACCGGGCAATCTGTTTAAGGTGAATTATCGCATGCATGATAAATATCTGATCGTGGATGAGAAAATGTATCTGCTGGGCGGACGCAACAGCAATGATATCTTTCTGGGGAATCAGACAAAAGGCATTAATGAAGACAGAGATATCCTGGTGTATGATACATCAGAAGGACAGGGAGAGTCTCTGAACCAGCTTGAGGATTATTTCCATAAAATATGGAAGGAAAGCTGTGTGAGCATTAAAAAAGGCAAACAATCTTCCAGATATACGGATGCATACCGGCACATGGAAGAAATTTACATATCTCTGCTGAAAAGGTACAATGATATAGAAACCTACAGTGCATGGGAAAAGGATACGATAGAAGCAAACAAGATCACTCTGATCAATAATGGAATTGAGGCGGGGCGAAAAACACCGCAGGTTCTCCAGACAATTCAGTATCTTACTGAAAATGCAGATCATGTAATAATACAGACTCCTTATGTGATCTGTAATGGTTACATGTATGATGTATTGCAGGGGATTTCAGATCATGCAAAACTTCAGATCGTGTTGAATGCAGTGGAAAAAGGCTCTAATCCATGGGGCTGTACAGATTATCTTAATCAGAAAAAGAAAATTCTGGAAACAGGGGCAGATGTGTATGAACTGATGAATGATTATCCGGTTCATACAAAAGCTGTGCTGCTAAATGACCGTCTGTCAGTAGTAGGTTCCTATAATCTGGATATGCGAAGTACTTATCTGGATACGGAACTGATGCTGGTAATTGACAGCGAAAAACTGAATCAGCAGATTCACGAAACAGAATCAGATTATATGGAAAAAAGCAAAGAGGTACTTGCAAACGGTCAGGAAACCGAAGGCGCAAAGTACCAGGGGAAAGTGTTGAATCGGAAAAAGAAGTTATACTACGGCGTGCTCAGGATTATCATTCGTCCTCTTCGGCAGCTGCTTTAGAGTGTGTTTGGAAAATCATTCCCAAAATCTCCTGCAAATTGTGACGCACATCTTGCGTAAAGCATTTTTCAGACACGTTCTAGAAAATAATATCACAAGTATATGTCATATAAATGTTCAGTAGCTGAAAAAAGGCGTTGTCAATCAGACTGCAGAAGATTAAAATAGACATAAAAGCAGCTGTTACAACTGTTGTTGATGTAAAGGAGGAAAAGCTTTTATGAACTTAAAGAAATTTGTGCTGGAAGGTAATCCTGTATGCAGAAAGGAAGCTGTGATCGTGGGCGATCATTTCAGGATTACAATGCTGACAACTGCCCTGATCCGTTTTGAGTACAGCGAAGACGGAGGATTTGAGGACAGAGCAACACAGATGGTATGCAATCGTGATTTCCCGGTGCCGGAATTCAGGGTGAGCGATGGCGGTGAGGAATTACATATTTACACCAAAGACCTGGAAATCCACTATGACAGACAGAAATTTTCTCCAAGCGGTCTGATGATACGTGTAGCGGGTGGAAAAGCCAGCGAGCGAGTGTGGCATTATGGTGATGAACCAAAAGATCTGCTGGGAACAGCCAGAACCCTGGATGAGGCAGACGGTGAGATTCCGCTGAGTCATGGAATTATGTCCAGAAACGGTTTTTCAGTGCTGGATGATTCCCACACAATGGCTATGGGCGAAGATGGAATGGTAGAGCCACGTCAGGGAAACAGAGCAGACTTTTATTTCTTTGGATATGGTCACAGATATGTGGAATGTCTGCAGGATTTTTACAAATTATGTGGAAAAACACCTTTGCTTCCAAGATATACGTTCGGAAACTGGTGGAGCAGATATCATAAATATACAGAGACAGAGTACAAAGAACTGGTAGAGCGTTTTGAGAAAGAAGAAGTGCCATTTTCTGTTGCAGTTGTAGATATGGACTGGCATCTGGTAGAGGATGTACCTCCTGTATATGGAAGCGGATGGACAGGATATACCTGGAATAAGAAGTTTTTCCCCAATCCGCCTGAATTTATGGACTGGCTGCACAAACATGGATATAAGATCACACTGAACGTACATCCGGCAGATGGAGTGCGTGCTTATGAAGAAGCCTATCCGAGAGTTGCAGAGAAGATGGGAATTGATCCTGCAAGTAAGGAACCGGTACTTTTTGATATGACAGATCCGAAATTCATTGAGACATATTTTGAGGAACTGCATCATCCGATGGAAGAAGAGGGAGTAGACTTCTGGTGGCTTGACTGGCAGCAGGGAACTGTAACCAAGGTTCCGGGACTGGATCCGCTCTGGATGCTGAACCACTATCACTATCTGGACAGCAAGTGGAAAGGAAAACGTGCGCTGACTTTCTCAAGATATGCAGGTCCAGGAAGCCACAGATACCCGGTTGGTTTTTCAGGTGATACGTTCATTACCTGGGAGAGTCTGAAATTCCAGCCATATTTCACAGCAAATGCCAGCAACATCGGTTTTGGATGGTGGAGTCATGATATCGGTGGACATATGTTTGGATACAGAGACGACGAGCTCACTGCAAGGTGGGTACAGCTTGGAGTCTTTTCACCAATGAATCGTCTGCACAGCACAGATAACCCGTTTAATGGAAAAGAACCGTGGAAATACAACCAGATTGTAGAAACAGTAATGAAGAATTTCCTGAAACTGCGTCATAAGCTAGTTCCGTATCTTTACACCATGAACCGTCGTGCAAGCAGAGCGGGACTGCCGCTGGTACAGCCGATGTATTATCTGGAGCCGGAGCGTGAGGAAACCTATGAAGTACCGAACAACTATTATTTCGGCACAGAGATGATGGTATCTCCAATCACAGATAAGCTGGATCCGGTAACAGGACTTGCAGGCGCAAAGACATGGATTCCGCAGGGAATCTGGTATGATTTCTTTAACGGAAGAGCATATAAGGGCGGCAGAAAAGTGGATCTCTGGAGAGATATTTATGAGATGCCGGTACTTGTGCGTGAAGGCAGCATCATTCCACTGAAGGACATGGAAGGATATGATAATTCCATTGAGAATCCTGAGAAACTGGAAGTACTTGTATATCCTGGAGAATCAGGAGAATTTGTACTCTGGGAAGACGGTGGGGACACACCGGAAGACCTGGATGAGAATTGGGTATCCACCAGAATGACGAAGACTGCAGATGAGAATGGAACAGTATTTATTGTAGAAGCTGCACAGGGAAATACAGCAGTGATCCCGCAGAAACGTTCCTGGAAGATCCGCTTCTGCAACATTCAGGACAAACCGCAGGAGGTTACTGTAAACGGACAGGTATATAAGGATGCAGAATTCGCAGAGGATGAGAAGATTCATGGAACAATAGTGCTCCTGAAGGATGTGCCGGCAGATGCACAGGTGAAGGTTACTTTTGCGGCAGATGCAGCTGTTTATCAGAGAGACTATGCAGAAGAGGTCTATGAGATTCTGGAAAAAGCACAGATTACCTATGCACAGAAGACAGAGGTTTATAAAGTAGTGAAAGAACTGGGCACAGAAGCAGTTGCCTGTTCTGGTATCCATGAATTTGAATCCGTCATTGCTTGGGGTACTGATGGAGATTCTTACAATGGGAATTTAACCGAATCAAGCTAGTGTGCCAACAAGTTGATTTCTCGAACAATCTTGCGTCTAAAATTTTCTTATTTCCGCGTTGTCGTCGGTCGCCGTAGCCACCGCTACGCCTCCTTCCTCCGCCTTGAAATAAGAAAATTTATCCTGCAAGATTGTTTCAAGAATCAACTTGTCGGCACACTAGAGCGTGTCTGAAAAAAGGCTTTCTGCAAGATGTGCGTCACAATTTGTGGGATATTTTGCCCGGATGAGGCGCCGTAGCGGGCTACGGCAACTGATTCGGGTGAAATATCCCGCAAAGTGGGGCGTGCAGATTGCGGGAATGATTTTTCAGACACACTCTAGTTCTCTGCGGTAACACAAAAATCCCGCTCACAGTTGTGTCTTACTGTGAGCGGGATTTCACATTTTAAAAGAAGGAGTGCCGGATCTTGCGATCCGGCAAGTATGAAAAAGAAAAAGTTTTATTATAAATAAAGCGTTTGCTTTATTTGCTTATTAATATACAGGGAAAATGTGTGCAAAATGTGATGGACTGTTGAAGAAATTGTGATTAAATTCTAAAAAACTTATAAAAAGAAAAAAAGACCTGCAAAGGTCTGTAAAAAGAAGGAGGGCCGGACCTTGCGGCCCGGGCATAAGTATGAAAAAGAAAAAAGTTAAAAATCTATGTGAAAAAGCATTTGCAACCTGTCTGTAAAGCATTTGCTTTATTTGCTTATTAATATACAGGGAATTTGTGAGCAAAATGTGATGGACTGTTGAAAAAAACGTGATTAAATTCTAAAAAACTTATAAACTGCAGGAAGAAAACACAAGGTGGAAAACTGAAAATAAGCATTGTAAAAATCCGAACTGTAATTTATAATAAAATTCAATGGTAACGGTTCAATATCTTTACAGTTACAAATAATGAGAAACAAGGAGGAAAACATGAAAAGAGAAACAGTCGTCGTACTGGATTTCGGCGGTCAGTACAATCAGCTGGTTGCCAGACGTGTGAGAGAATGTAACGTATACTGCGAAATCTATTCATACAAGACCGATCTTGAGAAAATCAAGGCAATGAATCCTAAGGGAATCATCCTTACCGGTGGTCCGAACAGCTGCTATGAGGCAGATTCACCTACATGCAATAAAGAATTATTTGAGCTTGGTATTCCTGTTTTGGGACTTTGCTATGGCGCACAGCTTATGATGCATGTTCTGGGCGGAAAAGTTGAGAAAGCAGATGTGAGCGAATATGGAAAGACAGAGGTTCTGGTAGATAAGACAGATTCCAAAATCTTCAAAGACGTATCTGACAAAACAATCTGCTGGATGAGCCACACAGATTACATTTCCCAGGTTGCACCAGGATTTGAGATTGCTGCTCACACAGCAGACTGTCCGGTAGCAACTGCACAGAATGAGGAGAAGAAGCTGTATGCGATCCAGTTCCATCCGGAAGTGCTTCATACAGTAGAAGGAAAGAAGATGCTTTCCAACTTCGTACTTGGTGTATGCGGATGTGCCGGAGACTGGAAAATGGATGCCTTTGTTGAGCACACTATCAGAGAAATCCGCGAGAAGGTCGGGGATGGAAAAGTTCTTCTTGCCCTGTCAGGTGGTGTTGACTCTTCCGTTGCAGCAGGACTTCTTTCCAGAGCAATCGGCAAGCAGCTTACCTGTGTATTTGTAGATCATGGTCTTCTTCGTAAAGATGAGGGAGATGAGGTTGAGGGTGTATTCGGACCAAACGGTCAGTTTGACCTGAACTTTATTCGCGTCAATGCACAGCAGAGATATTATGACAAGCTGGCAGGTGTTACAGAGCCTGAAGCAAAACGTAAGATTATCGGTGAAGAATTTATCCGTATTTTTGAAGAAGAGGCCAAGAAGATTGGTGCGGTAGATTTCCTGGCACAGGGAACTATTTATCCGGATGTTGTAGAGAGTGGTCTGGGCGGAGAGTCCGCAGTGATCAAATCTCACCACAATGTAGGCGGACTTCCGGATTTCGTTGATTTCAAGGAAATCATCGAACCGCTCCGCGACCTTTTCAAGGATGAGGTTCGTAAAGCAGGTCTGGAGCTTGGAATTCCGGAGAGACTGGTATTCCGTCAGCCATTCCCGGGACCGGGACTTGGAATCCGTATTATCGGTGAAGTTACTGCAGAGAAGGTTCGTATTGTACAGGATGCAGATTTCATTTATCGTGAAGAGGTAGACAATGCTGCAGCTGAGTATAAGAAAGAACATGGTGAAGATCCTTCATGGATGCCGAACCAGTATTTTGCAGCACTGACAAATATGCGAAGTGTAGGCGTTATGGGTGACTTCAGAACTTATGATTACGCTGTAGCGCTCCGCGCAGTGAAGACTATCGACTTCATGACAGCCGAATCTGCTGAGATTCCGTATGCAGTACTGAATAAGGTTATGAACCGCATTATTAACGAAGTTAAAGGCGTTAACCGCGTATTCTATGACCTGACCAGCAAGCCGCCGGGTACGATTGAGTTTGAGTAGCGGACTAAATTGCGAAAAAGCCCATAAATAAAGGTTTTGCGGGCTGTCTGGATGTTCCGGTGGAGTGCAAATGGAAGTTAAAAATCTTTTTTTCTTTGTTTTCTTTCCGGAGTTATCTGAGATTTTCGCAAAAGTAACTATGCTCAGAAAATATAATTAGTGTGAATATGAAGAACAGTTTGTTTTGATGGAAATATTTTCCGTCAGGGCAGACTGTTTTTTTATACCCTTTTTCAATGATATTAACTCCATGGTTCAGCGATAACACATATGGAAACTGTAAAATTAAAATAATTTGCTAAATTTCGGAAAATGATGTCCGATTTTGCATTTGCCAGTACAGAGTATATGAAGAGATAAATATTCAAAACACAGGAGGTACTGATTATGCAGAACAAATTATTTTTAAAGGCAGCCGATATATGTGAACTTCTGGAGGTAAAACAGACATCGGCTTATGAGATCATTGGCAATCTGAATAAGGAGCTGGAAGAACAGGGATATTTGACGCTTAGAGGAAAAGTTCCGACAAAGTATTTTGTGAAGCGTTTCTACGGAGTGGAAGATACTTGTGAGATTCCACAGGAAGAGGGAAAGGAATGGTTTCATGCGTAAGAGAAAAATGTATTTATCAGTGGAAGACATTGCAGAACTCTTTGGATTATCAGTTTCGTTTGCTTACCGGGTGGTGGAAAGAATGAATGCCGATCTGGCAAGCAAGAACTATTATGTTATTCTCGGACGGGTGCCAACCCGCTATGTAGAGGACAAGATCTATGGTCTGGAACATGTTGAGCAATATTTGAAGGAGGATAAAGCGATATGAGTATAGTGCAGGAAAAATGTATATGGATAGGCCGGAAATATAAAACTGTCGCTGGGGTACTGATCTATCGTGCATAGCGTGTCCAGTTCCGAAAGCGGCAGCGTTTCAAAGGATGTTTCCCAGCCACGCTGACGCTTCCTTTCCCGGAAGTAGTCAACGGCTTCATGGTACAGTACCAGCTTGCAAAAATGGTCAAACTGGCAGCGCCTCCCGTAATCATCAGGGGTAACTTTCATCTTCTCACCCCCTTTCCGTGGAGAGTGAGCAGGATGATCCTGTCCGTTGTCAGGGGCCTATGCTGGCCCTGGTCTGCTGACCGCCTCCTTTTCCATCTGATTTTTTGCCGGAAATGACAATCCGCGAAAATCGACAAAAATCGCCCGGCAGGTCGTAAACCTACCGGGGCGACGATTTGAAGCGTTTTGTTGTTTTCTTACATGGTATAGTTCATACTCATAGCCGGAATATTCCCGTGGCGGGGCAAGGCTTTTTTTAAGCGGTAGAAGTGGATTAGATTATAATGATAGTAAAACAGCATGGCGGCGTCCTCCCGTGGGCCGCCATGCCTTTAACTGCTGGGAATGACAGAAAGAAAGCAGCGGCTTGATTTCTCAAAACCGCCACCAGTGAATATAAAATTAAGCGTGAAAATGGGTCTGCCCAGCAGCGTTTTTTTCTTTTCTGCCGCTGGGCAGATGTTTTTTCTTTAGATACATGATAAGAGGAATTTTTGAAGATTCCATAAAGATTTGAAAAATGGACGGACATAAAAGACGTCCATTACACTATCGGAAAATCAGCAAGGAAGTTTCATAGTAACCTTTGCGCCGCTGGTTTCTTTTGAATTTTCTAAAATAAGCTGACCATTATGTTGTTCCATAATCGAATTTGTAATATATAGACCCATACCAAAGTGTAACTTTGAATTGCGGCTTTGATCGCCCATATAGAACCGTTCCTGTGCGTGGCATAATGCCTCTTTAGAAAACCCCGTTCCCTCGTCTGTGACTAAAATTTCCACGAAACCGTTGTTACTCTGAACATCCACATAAAGCGTTCCGCCTTGCGGGGAGTAGTCCAGCCCATTACTGATAACATTCATAATAGCACGTTCTATCAGCACCCTATCAAATTTCAGCATTTGAGGGAGTGAAACAGTATTCATTTGCAGCCGGATTTCTTTTGTCCGGCATAGTGATTCCATATAACCGAACAAGTGCTGCATGAACGCTGGCAAGTCTATACTTTCAATATGGAGCTGATAACCAACCGCCGCCCGTGATATATCAATCAGGGTTTGAATATATGACTGCATCTGGCCGGAGCTTTCCACGACGTAACCAGCGTATAATCGTTGCTCATCATCAAGATTTGTTTCTGTGAGTAAATCAGCATTTCCTTGAATAACCGTCAGAGGCGTTTTCAAATCATGGGCAAGCGCGGCGATTTGCTCTTTCTGTGTCTGTTCGGTTTTCCATTGCCGTTCTAACGAAATTTTCAGATTATCTTTCATATCTGAAAAAAATGCAAGGACATCTTCAAACTCTTTGATTTTGGCGTGTCCTACTTCAAAATCAAGGTTTTGCTTTGAAATCTCCGCAGTTGCTTCAAAAAGCGGGGTCAGTTGTGTACGCAGGTTCTTAGCAAATCTGGCGGTCAGTATGATAATGACCAGCAGCGAATTTACAGCCATCAGGATAAACACAAGCGTGTCAGGAGATGGAAAATATTCCGGTAGCCATGACACTGTAAATTGAGAACCAATATAATACCTTAAAACGCAAAATTCGTTTTCCCGGACAACAAGTGCAAACTGCCTCCCCGTAGCATATTCAATATATTCTCCCTTTGCGTACAGCAGGGCAATTTCTTTTTCATCATCGTCCATATTGCTGTAAAGCTCATTAAAGTTCTTGTCCAGAATTAAGTAGCCGCATCCCTGTGGAAGCACAACCTTTGTAATATCCGGGGCAATCGTCAGCGTTGGAATGATCTCTTTTACCTGCAATTCACTTAGATTTGCTCTTGTAGCTAATCCAGCATTTACAGCAAGTCCCTCCAAACCAGAAGGGACAATAATTGCCGCTACCAGCATGACAATGAGGGAGATAGCAAACTGGCGAAACAATATTTTCAATGTAGGTTTCTTTTCACTCCCATTTATATCCTATCCCCCATACGGTGCTGACCGGACTTATTTTGAAATGCTCCAATTTCGCACGAATATTTTTTATATGCGTTGAGATCGTAGAGTTATCGCCTATTCCATCAAACCCGAAAACGGCTTCATAGATTTGTTCTTTTGTAAAAACCTGTCCCCGGTTTTTCGCAAGGTATTCACAGATTGAATACTCGCTTTTGGTAAGGGGAACCGGCTGTTCTGAAACATACAGTACCTTTGCGGAAAGGTCAAATCTTATATCAGGCTCAAATGAAAGTGTGCTGTGATGCTCCCTTTTTCTCTGCGTAAATGTGCCGCGACACGGGCGCGAAGCTCCTGAATACGAAAAGGTTTCGTAATATAATCATCCGCACCGATGCCCAATCCAAACAATATATCTTCCTCTAATGTCTTTGCGGTCAGAAAGAGAATCGGGCAGTCTACCATATTCCTGATCTGTTTGCAAAACTCAAACCCGTCTGTGCCAGGCATCATCACATCCAAAAGAATGAGGTCATAGAAATGCAGCTTTTTGATGTCTACATCATCCGCATTTTGACAGACTGTTATCAAATATCCATCTTTCCCCAAACTGTTCTTAATCAATTCCAAGATAGAAACTTCATCGTCAACTACAAGTAAGTGGGTCAAAAAATCACCTCCCGCCCCATTATACCACATTGTCGAGGTTACTCATCATTATTTTTAATGTCAGCTTTCCGATATTCATTGTTGATATTTACAGCTACGGCATTGCTTATATCCACATCCACAATACTGTAAACGTAGCCGAAACTGAAATCTTCCCCCCGCCACATTTTTGAAGCGTTTCGATACCTGCCCGATTTCTTCTTGCAGTTCTGACATTTCAAGACATTCATCCGTTATGGTATATGTCAGGCCGTTATATGAAATTTCATCATAGTTTGCGGCGTTCAGCTCATAATACGGCAGAGATTCATTTAACGCCTTATTTTTATCGGCGGTATCGCGGAGCGCACCGCAGGCCGATAAGCATATAAGACTTACAAGCACAATTACCACGCAAACAGGCACTTTTTATTCACTGTTTTTACCTCCCTCCCAACCATGAAACCAAACCAAACTGGCAATCAGCAGACAAACAGTGCAGCATACAGAAATAATCATACCGCTGAAAAAATCGGTTTTTACCTGTGCATACAGTTGGGGGCTATCCCATGCAAGCACAGTGTAATCCATAGCACGAACGCCCCAGGCCCAGGGAATATATTTCCATGTAGCGTCACCAAGCCCTGTTATCATAAGGGCAGCTATTAAACTCCCTGCAATTCCCAATCCCATAGATGCACCTTTTCCGAAGCTCATTCCCACAAACAAATGAATCAGGTAAATGGGAAGCATGGTAATCAACAATAGAATCCCTGCTTTCAGGTAAAGGCTTGCCGGAGCATCCCTATATAGTGCAGCGAATGTTCCTAACGCTAAAAATGTTGCGCCAAAAGCACAGATCATCAGAAAACCAAGTTTACCAATATACGTTGCCATGCGAGATGGGATTGTTCCCAACAAAGCTGATAATGCCCGGCCTGATTTTCGATCTGAACAACCAGGCCCACAATAATGCCGATCAGAAACGGGAACGCAACGGCCAGCACTTCCAGATAGGCACTGATTTTGGTTGCCAGTTCCCATCTGGATATATGATAGTAACCCGCAAAAATCGCCGCACATATAATCGGAATCATGCTGTGCATATAGAGCAAAATGCTATGTTTACACTTCTGATATTCTGCTTTCCAGCAGCGAACCACAGATACCATAGTTACCCCACCTCCTTTTTCTCAAACCATCTTGCAGTTAAAAATGACAGCGCCGCAAACCAGGCCAGCGAAATGACCAATACAAGTATAATCATCCAAAATGCCATTGCCGTACTCTGATCTGCAACCGGCTCACCATTAGGCAAAATACCTAACACGGAAATCATAAGATGCGGCACCCAGCTATACGGGCAGATCATCCACAAAGAGGTTGTAGCCGTGAAAATCCCTAAAACGCTTCCAAGTCCGGCATTAAGAATAACCGTGACAAAGATACCAACTTTTTTTGATAACCATAAGCACAGCGGAACTTCCCATAGGCTTGCAATGACAATACAAGCTGTTCCGGCCGCAGCCTGCCAAATTCCGATTGTCAGGGGAATTTCGTTGATAACTAATATTGCAAAACCGCCCAACAGATTTAGCGCCAGGAAAATGAAATTCCCCACACAGGAGTAAATACCGGCCACTCCAATTTTTGCTTTCCAGACTTTGTTCTGCGAAACAGGCAATGAAGCAACGGCACGATATTTTAGTTTGCCATTATCCCGCTGTTCAATCAAGGCACAGGTGAGCGTAAGGAATCCAGGATAAAGCAGGATATACCACCAATTATAAGAATTGAGCTGGAACCAAAGAGGGGCAAAAAAGTTCATAAGCGCAGTTACAAACGGGGCCAGAACGATCAGCGTTTTTGTGAAAGTTCTCTTATGCTTTAGGTTCTCTGCCTGAATATATGCCATCTCCATTTAATATCCCTCCTTACCATTTCTGCGAATAACATCCATAAAGAGTTGTTCCAAATCTTCACCGGCGCGAAGCTCTCCCTCATATCCAAGGACGCCGCCAGCAATGATACCCACATGATCTGCAATCTGCTGGACTTCTGACAGAATATGGCTGGACAAAATAACTGTAATCCCTTTGCAGGGAAAAGAGCGAATTAACTCTCGAAGTTCCTCAATCCCTAAAGGGTCAAGGCCGTTAGTCGGTTCATCCAGAATCAAAAGCTGGGGACTGTTCAGCAATGCAATAGCAATACCAAGCCGCTGCTTCATACCAAGAGAAAACTGCCCGGCCCGTTTCTTGCCGGTATTCGTGAGCTGGACAATTTGCAATACCTCGTTAATTCGTGCATCGTCCAGGCCGAGCAATGTAGTTCTGACTTTGAGATTTTCGTATGCAGTCAGATTTTCGTAAAGCGGGGGCATCTCAATCAAAGCACCGATATGCTCCAGATCATTCCGCTTCCACGGGTGGCCGTCAAACTCGATGCTTCCCGATGTGGGGCGCAAAATGCCGGTGAGCATTTTTAAGATCGTGGATTTGCCAGCCCCATTCGGCCCCAGCAGACCATAAACCGAGTTGCGCCGGATGTTCAGTGACACATTGTTTACCGCCATTTGCCCCTTGAAATTTTTGCAGAGGTCAGTCGTTTTCAAAATCATATCCATATAATCAAGTCCTTTCTTTGATTTTACGGATAGCATACCGGGCAATTTTGAAGATTTCATAAAGATTCCCGAAAACAGAATATGAACAATACACCGTAACCGTGGAGCATATCGCAACAAAGCACCAACCTACGCATTTAGGGCCTTAAAAAGCCCTACCGGAATTGAGCGGTCTGGTGTAAAGCGGATACGACTTCATGATCTCCGCCATTCCCATGCCAGAAACAGAAGAGTTTTTCTACCGACTGGGATTAAAAGATGGACTGAATCTGAAAAATACGGTAAAATTAGTATTAGAAATGATATCGTGAAATCGGAATTTATTAAGGAGGATATGGATGAAACTGTTTTTATGTTCGCACTTTTCAAGTGTAGGAAGTTTGATAAAAGAAGAAATTGATAACAAGAAAGTCGCATTTATTCCCACAGCTTCGCTGCGTGAAGGCTATACCGGTTATGTCGGCTCGGCTCGAAAGCTATTCAATAAACTGGGAGCAGCCGTAACTGAAATTGATATTTCAACGGAGGCTTATTTAACGATACAGTCTGTTTTTGAAGATGCGGATGTGATATATTTTACTGGTGGAAATTCTTTCTTCCTTATGGACCAGCTTCGTAAAACGGGAACGGATGAGCTATTGAAGAAGGAATTGGAAAAGGGAAAACTGATGATCGGTGAATCGGCAGGTGCGATTATATGCGCTCCAACTATCCAATATATTGAACAAATGGATGAAAAGCCGGAGGACTACTCACAAGAAGATGATGCAGGGCTTGATTTGATTGATTTCTATGTTCTTCCGCATTATCTTACAGCACCATTTAAGAAAGTTACCGAGAAAATAATGACTGAGTTTTCGGATTTGAATCTATGCCCGATTAACAACCGTCAGGGAATTGTAATTGATGGTGAAGGTTCAAAGGTTATTTGCAAAGACTAATTTGAAAATTCCTGTTTTTGAAACTGGAAAATCGGAAGCTGAGGAGATAGACTATTGAGAACATATGAGAATAAAGACGAGCTTAAAAACGAGATAAATAAAAGCTTTGCAAAATATATTTCAGAATTTAATGATATTCCGGAGCATTTAAAAGATAAGAGAATTGATGAGATCGATCGAACTCCGGCAGAAAATCTTGCTTATCAGGTTGGCTGGACAACTCTTGTTATTAAATGGGAATCAGACGAAAGAAAGGGTATTCCTGTTAAAACTCCTTCGGATAATTTTAAGTGGAATCAGCTTGGCGAATTATATCAATGGTTCACAGATACATATGCTCAGCTGTCACTGCAAGAATTGAAAGACAGATTGAATGAGAATATCAACTCTATTTATGCAATGATTGATTCTCTGAGTGAGGAAGAATTATTTAAACCACATATGAGAAAATGGGCTGACGAAGCAACTAAAACAGCTGTCTGGGAAGTATACAAATTCATACATGTTAATACAGTTGCTCCGTTCGGAACCTTTAGAACCAAGATTAGAAAATGGAAAAAGATTGCACTATAACTTCAAGTTGATATTGCACTTATTTTAGGAAATTTAATAACTGTTATATTTGATTATCAAATTCTTCGCAAACCCTTGAAAATACTAAGTTTGTAGCAAGTGAGCTTTCCCTTACTCTTTCCTTTGTGTTATATTCTCCCATTAGCTTTCATGAATCTTAATATGGGAAAAATTAAGGGAAAGAAAATTTCATAACACAGTATAACAATAACGACATGGTGAACTGATTGAAATGTTTTCGATATTTAACTCTATAACTGATTATTAAAGAAAATAGAGATAAGATACGATGAGAACAATTTATGCATAATACAACATAAAACACGATAGTATTGATGTTTACACAAGTGCTGGATATATGCTTCGCATTGATTGCTGGGGAGCTGAAAAAGATTTAAAAACCACATATGGATCAGAATGTGCGCTTACTTCATTGGCTGTGGATGAGCCTTTAGAATATGCAAGATTATATCTCGATGGCAATTTACAGATGTGGATAGATTCAGAAGATTCACTTGAATTATAGAACAAGAATAACGGGTAGAAAACTTCTGATGCCCATTTTACAAGGGGTTCGAGTTTTTTTATGTCTGCTGGCGCTATTTCTCTGCTGGAGTACTATTTTCGGGATAATGGCGAAAGGCTTTAGCGGTATAGTTAGAAGCACCGTTTCCATATTTTGTATTGGTTATGGTTTTTATATAATCGCTGGAATAATAGTCAATTGTAGAGCAAATGAAATAGACACAGGGGATTAAGGAAGAGTTGAAGGCAGATAAACAGATGGAATGGGTAGCAAATAAATACTATACAAGAGTGTGAAAAGGGAATTTTGAATAAGGAGATGATTTGGCAATAAGGTGCAGTAATCTGGTGGAAAGCAAGTCTGAAAATGGCTTGCTTTTTGCTTTACAATGTGGTTAGTTGATGTATATAATTATGATAAAGAGATAAAATTGATTTTTATATTTTGGTTCGATATTGTGATGCAGTTTTTCTATATTAAAAAATATACGAGGTTATAATGAAGAATAAAAGTTATGATTATATCTTTGGAATGGAAAATTTAATACTTGGTTCAACATTATAGTTAGTATTATTAGTTGTTCAGCAATATCGTTTTGTTTAACCGAACTTTTGTTTTCCTTTGATTTTAAAGTGAGTTTTCAAAAAGCACTGATTTTTACCATACTTTTTGTGATTTTTTTATTATTGTTTTATTACTTTATAAAACAACGTACTTATAAACTATTCGATCAAAAATAACATATGGATTTAGGGAACGAAAAATTTTTGTATGCGGATATCCATTCATTAGTTTTTACACTATCCTCCAGACCTAAAGGAATATATGATATTGGACTGGGAGAACCATACCTATACATAAAAGAAAATGGGAAGAAAAAATATATATGCAATATTACAATTTATTTGGCATATCCAAGTGTTATACAAAAAAGATATGATATCAATATAAGCAATGGGCAGATAGGAATGTCTCCTGCCTACAGTTTTAACTGTTATGATATAAAAAGTATTTTCAATTTAATACATCATTCAAAAGCAAATATTTATGTGACGAAGAGTTTTCTTCTCTTTAATAATTGGACAATAAACAGATTTTGCAAAGAATACAATATCTCTATGGAAATGGTTCAGCTTATAAATGATGGAAACTAATGTAAAAAATTTGTATTGTATTGAACTTTAGAAAACCTTTTTATGAGAAAGGAAAGCATATGCAAGAATATTATAAAATATATTTTCCTTATTCCAAAGAATATTTATTGGAACAGATTAAGAAGACTACAAAACCATTATGTATTTCAAACCAGGCTTATAGAGATATGGCACTTGCAGCCTACAAAGAAGAGGATAATACCTTATGTATCGGATATGCAGCAGGAAGTATGACAGGCGGTGGCTGGGAAATGCTCCAGACACATATAAAAAGCTATGGGGGAGATGTAATGCTGGAAGGTACGTTTGTGCTTTTGCCATACATAAAAAAAGCTGCACTATTTTTTCTGCTCATAGTGATTTTATTTGCATTGTTTTTTTCTCAGGGAGATTTATTGATTTTAACAGAATGTCTGATTTTATTTATGTTTCCATTATATCTGCTGTATAGGAATATTTCTAAGATAGGAAAATGTGAAGAAGGGCGACGGCTTGTTTTATTATATCTGGAAAAGGTGCTTCATGCAAATGTGGAAATATCCGTAGAGGAAGAATAAAGAAATGATAGGGGAAAACGAGAATGAAAAAGATTAATGAACAAACAAAAAGTTTTTTACTATACGGTATAGAAGATGTGATTAAGCCGAAAGAAATCTACAAATTAGATGGAGCAATCTTGTTTCTAGTATTTTTATTTTTCTTTTTATCTGAATCAGCTCCATCACCGTTTTTTTCAAAAGTATTTTTAGTTATTGTTTATCTTGGATTCGTGATTCTTAGTTTTTCAAGAACAGAAGTGACAGGGAAAAAGGTTTTTTGGATCATTGGAATACAAAGTCTGACGTTTTCTATTTTGTTCTGTTGGGCAGCAACTATCCTCATGCTGACAACTATGAAAGAAGAATATTATAAGAGGTATCTAACCATACTCGTTATCATTTACATACTGGTAATCGCTGCATACATTTTTCTTATAATAACTTTGATTAAAAAAGATATCTACAATCCATATTCTTCCAAAAAGCTGGCTGGAGGATGGTGTATTACTAGTTTTGTATTGCTTGGAATGGGTGTCGCAAAAGTACTTAGTAGCAGCGTTGAATATACAGCCATGATTAGAATTGCAAGCCTTTGTTCCTATTTTTGTTCTTTGGGTTCTATCTTAGGAGTTTTTCACCTGGTAAAGTATTTTGCTGTCAAAAATGGGAGGTTGAAAATAGAATATTTTTATGAAAAGAATATAGATGAAAATAATTATAGCATCCAGGAAGAAGGATGGCTGGGAATTTTATTTTTGGTTGGAACTATATTTTTCTCAGGATTACTTTTGTATGGTTTTATAGACGGACAGGCGGATTTTTCAGTTATAGTGGCGTATGGAATATTGATTGCTTTTTCTGGAATCTGTACCCTACATTTGTTCCTGTGGAGAGTCAAGGTAAATCATGATGTAATTGAATACCGGTCGTTTTTGGAAAAAAATATTATAAATTTTCAGATATAACAAGAAGTGTACATAAAGAAAATGGTACATTGGAAATATATGCAGGGGACAAAATAATATTCAAATTTGATGAAAACATAAGCGCATCATTGTTTGCAAATAGTCTGTCTAAGCATAAAATTTCACAAGAAACATGGTTGAGTTGTAGAGATAAAAAGTGCATCATAAGACCAAAAGAAAGCCACTATGTTCTGCCAGGCATTTTCTTTTTATATTTGGTTTACAATAGTGTGATACTTGTATTCAATGCAAAAGAAACAGCTTTTGTTTTCCTTTTATTCTCTCTTGTACCGGGAGGTATATTTTTCTATTTTTTAATGGACAAAACAATTGTCAAGGATGGATGGCTATATAGAAATGGATTTTTAAGGAAGAACTGTAAAATAAGATTAACGGATATTACCCAGATGAAAAGAAAAAAGAATTTATTTGGAGAAGCTCTTATTTTATATAAAAATCAGAAAAAAATCGTCTAAAATTTCTGCCCGAAATAGAAAATGTGGACTGGCTGCAAGTAAAGATTGCAGAAATAAAAAAGGATAAGAAGAAATTAGAACGTAAAAATGAAAATGTGAATCATATAGGGAGATTGAGTTTATGGATAATGTCATTAGATTAAGTAAATTTGTAAAAAATTTAGGAATAGTAACAACAGTTCTTTTTTTAATAATCGTACTGGTAACATTTGTTACAGGAAATATGGGGGTTGCGATATGTTTTATGCCTTTTGTATTTTTAGGTATTGCTTTAATTTTGGCATACAAGAAACAAATAATTGTAGTAAATGAAGATGAAATTGTATTTAGCTATCTGGTTAAGAAAACTCAGCATATAAAATATAATGATATTCGTTGTATTTTAATGATTCCATTAAATGGTAGAACAGATGTCATATTAATTGATAAGATGTACAATAGACTTGTTACTCTGGAGCAAGTGTATGTAAATTATGATATTTTATATGATACACTTATAAAACATGAAATAGATCTTGTGGATTTTGGTGAGTTAGTTGAACAGAACAAAGATGTATCAAAGTATGTACCTGCTTTAAACTGGATAGAAAAGAATTTCTATAAATCTATATGTAATGAGAATACAACTATCAAAATATGTCAAAACAATAGAAAAGAAAGCGTAAAAAAACAAAGCAATTTTTAAAAGCTTTAGGTTGGATTCTAATAATTGCTGATGCGGTAGCATTTTTTATTGGTAGCAAACAATGTTAGTTATATTTATAATGGTTTTGATGATTACATATGCAGTGTATATAAAATATTATCCATATATATTTATAGAGTCACCACAAAAAAAGGACAAGAACTGGCGTATCAATTACCATTTATGGGTGCAGCAATAGCAATGCTTTTATCCCTGAATACGAGTAAACTCTTTAATTATGAATTTGGAAACTATATGAAGATTACGGCAATTATTACTGCTTTACTTGCACTGCCATTTATTATTAAATCTTTAAAACAGATGTACCACAGAAATTTGGACGTAAACTTTCAGTTGTATTTGCTGCTTTTATAATCGCATTTACAATTAGCTTCCCAATAAATTTTTTATTTACATTTGATGGGGCAACTCATGAAATTGCAATTGTAACAGACAAAAAGATTAGCAGTGGTAAAACTAGAGATAGAGAGTTATATGTAAGTTGTAATGGTAAAAGAGAAATATATACTGTTTCAAACAGTGAATATGAAAATACATCAATAGGCGATAGTAAAAGAATTTGTAGAAGAAAAAGTGCATTAGGATTGGAATATAGTACGATACATGATTAATATTTATTTAAAGATAAGGAAGGAATATATAAGATGAAAATATTGTTAGCAGTAGTTGGAGGATTATTATTACTGATATTCCCTTTTATAGTTATGAAAAAAGCAAAAGTAACAAAAGAAGAAAATACTGATGAAGCAAGGAAAAAATTTAATGTGTTTCTCATTTGTATGATACCTGTTCCTCTAATAGGCTTCATATTTCTTTTAATAGGGCTTAGAAGTTTTTTATAAAATTAAATAAAGGAGAAAAATGTTAAAAAACAATGATATATCAATACCAGAAGCCTGCTATGCAGATTTATGTAAGGTGGGTTTTTTGAAAGAAAACAGGTTAAATTAACAATTATATGGAATGAAAAAATAAGCAGAAATAAACAAATACTTACACTTAAGAAGTTATATCCTGAATTAAATAAAGTGTCTACAGTTGAAATCTATAAAATTACAAAAAACGAAGAAATGGCAATTTGCAGAGATGGGATGGGGATTTGCTGTTGACTTTTCGCATAAAGCAGAAAAAGCGGGGATAAAAATATTGTTAGAAGAATAACTAAAAAATCTTGCTAATGTATAAGTTAAGTAAAAAATAGAATGAAAAATAATCATATAGCAGAGGAGATTGGGTAATATGAAGGAACAAAAGAAATCTTCTTGGGGAGCGGTTCTGGTGTCATTTTTAAAGGAATTTCTATTAAACTCATTCGAAGCCCCAGGTCATCTTTATTATGATGAAAATTTAACTAATGAAGGAAAAAGAAAGAAAAATTATATTTGGAGGGTGCTTCTACTGGTGACTGCGGTAGGAGTAGCTTTGCTTCCTGTTATAGCTTGGAACATGTTTGTTCCAGATGTGCTATGGGCAAAAATAGTTACCGTTGTAGTGTGTGAAGGCTATGTTGTTTTTATAGTAAGTATGGAGATTATCCAAATAAAGGATGAGCTAAAGGAAGATATGTTAAAAATAGGGGGATATAAAATTACTCCCAAAGGAAGTATTTCCCTATTTAAAGAAATTGATTTTAAGATTGCTCAAACAGAGTATTCTTATACAATATTGATTTCTAAGAAACCTTTAAAATGGCTTTATAAGAAGTTTTATGTTACAATCTATGGAAGACATGGAAAAGTAAAAAAGATTGAATTGGTTCGAGCAGACAAAAAGTATTCTACGAAATATGAGACAATGAATGGTACAGTCTTAGAAAAGTTGCAAGAAGAAAATAATAGGTTTTTAAGGAAATGCTTAGGTACTCCCAGTAAAAAGAGTATGACAGGCGTCGAATATTATTATGAGTGGGGACAAATACAATCCTTCTATGATGATCGTTCTTGTCAAACAGGAATTGTAATTATGTTTTAAAATAAGGAATATTGTATCTCTTGCTTCCGTATGCAGAAAGATTACATCGGTACAGAGAAATGTGGTAGTGATACACCAAAGAACACAGGCGAAACCTTATATCTCGGTTCCACAAGTAGCGAATCTTTCAAAAGAGAGAGATGGGTAAAACTTCGCTGTTTATATAATAGTAGGGGACGATGTTTTATCCCCTGCTATTATACGTTTTTTAGCATGTTTTCACCAATATTGCTTGGTACCTAACCGATTTTTCAAATAACATCTGATTCCAAGATATACTCCCTGAGAAAGTACGAAAAGCAATAGAAGATTTACGGAAAGTGCTTTTTTAATTGCTTCTCCAAAATAAATGATGACAGCAGTACTTGTCAGTATCATCAGTAGAGTAATAACATCCCAACAGTTTTTCTTATATAATTCTATAACCTTTATTTCTATCAGTATCGCCAGTATCCCTGTCCCTGCCACACATATTCCGTAAACCAATATCAGAAATAACCAATATACCATTCCGGCTATAAAAGGATTTGGAATTTTTGTGCTAATCTGTGCCACAGATTGCCCGGCATCAATTGTCCAACCGATAAAAGTTTGTAGGAATGACGCTGCATCATGGAAGAATGATTTACAATCGGAAAGGAACACATCGGACTGTACTGCCTGAAAAAGAGTGGTTGTCAGCGAATACCATGCAAGAAGGAACAAGGTTGTTTGGAACATTACCGTTTTTGCTTTATACTGTCCGGCAAGTCGCTCTTTTTGTGTTCCGTATTTCGCTTTTTCATTCTGATAGGCTGTCCGGTCACAGGATTCACATTTTTCATAGAGTACCGGCTTTTCTACCGGTATCTCTACAATTTTCTGATGTGTCCGGGCATAATCCCGTTGTTGTGTTAAACAGCGTATTTTATTTTGATATTCCCCGATCATGACGTTTGCGCTTCGCAGCTTCTCTTTCTCGTTCCGCAATGCTCTGTCTGCCAGCTTCAAGTCGTTCTTTAATGCTTGAATATTCCCGGCTCTGTTCTCTTTGTTTAATTTCTCGTTCAAGATCAGAGATTCGTTGAGCTGCGTCTTCAGTTCCACGATAAGCTGGTCTTTCTGTTCCAGTTCTTCTTGTATCTCCTCGGTCAGGAGCAGAAGCTCTTCCAACTGTTCGGCGTTCTTTAATTCTCTGGATTCGTTCATCTATATCACGTCCTTTCTCTATCTGCTGTTCCAGTTCAGCAATTCGGTGTTATCCTCTGCTGATTTGGTCGTTTCAATCAATACGCTACATTCTTCCATCGTAATTCAGCCCTTTCTTTTTAATTTTGAATATGAAAAAAGCAGTCGATCATAAATGAAAGGCTGCTTTAAATCATATCCTTTATTGCTTTGTGTGGAGATTTAACTGATTGTCTATGTCCCGTCCGGCATACATTACTCTAAGTATTGTTACAACTTTTTTATCGCTGTCTGGAATATAAAGTACCACATAATTGTCTACTGGTAATACACGAAGTCCACGACTTTTCCACGGTTCTTTTTCATATTTTCGATAACGCTCCGGCATCGTATCCAGACTTAATATCTGTTCTTCCAGACGGTCAAGCTGTCCGCTTGCATTTTCCGGCGATTGTAATTCAAAAGAAATATATTCAAAAATCCCTCTCAAATCACTGTCAGCCTGTTCGGATAATTCTACTTCATATATCATAAGCCATAATCCTTGCGAATGTCAGCAAATGCTTTCTTCGCATTTTTTGTCCGTCCAGCCTGCATATCCGCATATCCTTTCTCCAATTCTTCATTGAACTCTGCTTCTGATAATGTGCTGATATCAACAGGTCTGTCAGATGGTATTTTTACTTCAAACGGAAGTCCTCTCTGTAAGATAATCTGTTTATAAAACATATTGATAGCACTGGAAGCAGGGATACCAAGTGTAGACAGGATACTTTCTGCTTTTTCTTTGACATCTGGTTCAATCCTTGCATATAAATTTGCTGATTTTGTAGCCATATAAAACATCTCCTTTCGTGAGTAGTATTTCCATCTATCTTTATTATATGCAAATGTCCGCACAATAGCAATACTAATTTTATGCTCCAATAATCTTATTGAATAACTGTAACAATACATCTTTTACGCCGGACGCATTGAATACAAGACCAACGGCTACTAAGGCAACTACCAAGAATCCGATAAGTTTGGAAAACTCACGCTTACAGGATAATCGAACTACTGCATACTAACCGCCACAGGGAACTCCTAATCCCTTGCTCATGAGGGGAAGAATAGTTTATCATATTGTAAAAAAATATAAAAAAATATAAAAAGTTTTTGTGTTTTTAAATGATTTGTTAAGGTTAGTTGTTTATATATAGAGAAGAATAATTAAGAGAAAAGTGATGGATATGATACAAGACTGGATGATAATAAACAAAATTAAGATGGGAGATCCTGATGCATGGGATATTTTAGTACATAAATATTATGATAGTGTGTATTTTTATTGTGTTCGCAGATGTTATGGAGACTGCGATATAGCTTCTGATTTAACACAGGATATTTTTTTAAAATTGGTAGAAAGTTTACCTAGATACCGATTCATAGGAAAATTTCAAAATTATCTATACACTATGGCTGTCAATACTTGCAATAATTATTTGAAAAAAAAGACATATTGAGCAAATAGAACTCACAGATAATTTTACAACTGATTTAGACACTTCATTGATTGATGAAATATTACATGAGGAGAGAAAAGAAACGGTTCAAAAAGCACTTGATTTACTTCCTGAAATACAACGAGAGGTTGTGATACTACGGTATTATCACGATTTAAAGGTAAAAGATATTGCGACAATTACTGGCGTGGGGGTATCTACTGTACAGTCACGTATTTATCAAGGCCTTAGAAAATTAGAAAAAAGTTTTAGAAAGAGAGGAATTTTATGATGGATAAAAAAGATATTATATCGAAATTGGCTGGTTATAAATTAGAAGGTGATATAGAAGGACGTGAAAAACCATCGAATTAGGATATGAAATAATGATTAGACTTGAAATGAGTCGACATTCTTACTTTGAGCTATTCCTGTCAACTTTTCGCTTCATACATGTTCATACTTGGATAATTCAATTATTCATCTTTCTATCAGGGATAACTATGGCATTAAATTTTAAAAATTTACAGCCGATAAGTGAAATAATGTTATGCATTACAGGTGTAATATTCATTTCGGCTTTATTTTTTTTAGATGAATTATTCAAAAGTTTTACTACAGGAATGTGGGAATTGGAACAGACATTCAAATATGATTTGCGACAACATATTATGATGAAATTATTGATTTTTGGCATTATTGATATGGTAATTGTTATTTTGCTTTCTCTTATGACTAAATCTATAGTATCTTTGCCTTTGTATCAGATATTAGTCTATGTACTTGTTCCATACAATATTGTTTGCATTATTTTATTTTCGCTTATAACTATATGGAGAAAGCAATTACATAATTATTTCCTATGGTGTATATCGGGAAGTATTTGTGTCGCAGTTATTTTAATTGCAAATATCTTTAAAATATATGAAATCCGAATGCTTTATTGGGGAATAGCATATTTCATTACAACGACAATATTAGGGATTATCTTATATTCTCAAACTAAAATAATCAAATGGGAGGTAGCTTCAGTATGGAATTAACTATTAATAATATAACAAAACAATATGGGAATGTAACTGTGCTTGATGATGTGTCGTATCGATTTACTCCTGGAATTTACGGAATATTAGGTGCTAATGGGGCGGGTAAAACAACTTTATTTCGTATTATTTGTGGACTGATGAGAGCAAATTGTGGAAATATACAATATGACCATAAAGATATTGCTCTGCAAGCAGAATATTATCGCTCGATTCTTGGATTCTTACCACAAGATTTTCGATACTATCCTGATTTTACAGGATTAAATTTTATGATGTATATCGCTTCATTGAAAGGCTTAAATGGGAAAATAGCAAAAAAGAGATGTTTAGATTTATTGATTCAGGTTGGCTTAGATGATGTGAAAAATAAAAAAATCAGAAAGTATTCTGGCGGAATGAAACAGAGACTAGGTATCGCTCAAGCAATGATCAATAATCCGGAAATTTTAATATTAGATGAACCTACGGTAGGGCTTGATCCCAAAGAGCGAGTTAAATTTAGAAAACTGATAAGTTCGTTTGCATCAGAAAAAATAGTATTATTGTCTACACATATTGTATCAGATATAGAATATATAGCAGATGAAATCATTATTCTAAAAAAAGGTAGAATTGAAAATACAGGCACAATAAGATATTTGTTGAAAGATATTAACAAGTGTGTATGGGAATGCCTGGTTCCAGAAAAAGAAGTAAATCGAATTGAGCAAGTATATACAGTAAGTAATCGTAAATATGGAGAAGACGGAGTTGTTCTTCGACTTATTTCAAGGGAAAAACCTTTTGCAAATGCGAAACAAGTTGATCCGGTTTTAGAAGATTTGTATTTGTTTTATTTTAGAGAGGGGGAATGAGAGTATGACATCGCTAATTAAGTTTGAACTTGGGAAAATATTGAGAAACCGAACTGTATTTGGTGGGATTGTTGTAGGATGCTTAGTCCTTCTGGGGATTTTTGTTGGGTATCACTATTCACAGCTATCAATGAGTGAAGCGAGTAATAAGAAAAAGGGGTTTGAAAAGAGCCTCGATGTAATAATAGATGAAAAATATTCTGGAGAGTTTACAGATGAAAAAGTTAAAATGATTCTGTCTGATTCTATGAATAATTTCCAAGAGAATGAAAAGCAAAAAGTTGTTAATAAGCCTTTTTATCCATTTTATTGGGAAATGGGAGATACTTTTTTTTCAAAAGATGCCGAAAATGTTTATTCAGAAATGATTGAACAGGTTAATAAAGGCCAAAGATTAACAATAGAAGACGTGGATTTATATTCATTGGACGAGGTTGGATTTAAAAAATTTGATACTCCTTTGACATTAGGAAATTATGTTCCATGGACAGACTTATATCGAGTACTTGGATATATATATGCTCTTTTGTCCATAATTACAATATTGGTATCTTCCATAGTGTTTTCAGATGATAATTCTAAAAATATCAATCAGATTCTGTTAGTTACAAAATATGGAAGAAACAAAATGATATTTGCTAAATTGATTGCGACAAGTATTATTACAGTGAGTTTA
>ENA-OPZD01000133-OPZD01000133.1-human-gut-metagenome-genome-assembly--contig:-NODE-133-length-26610-cov-8.909187_pt1 | contig 26610 bp, 28 predicted proteins | sample MGYA00242479_ERZ504495 | MGnify/ENA primary metagenome ERZ504495 (study PRJEB26092, sample SAMD00036286) | human gut metagenome | host: Homo sapiens | study: EMG produced TPA metagenomics assembly of... | reverse complement strand
CCAGGAACGGTATGGGAACCCCGGCCGTAAGCGAAGATTGGTCCAGCCGAATGCCAGTGGTCCGATGATTGCGCTCGCCAACGGGAAAGACAGACTGCCGGATCGTGTCGAACCGAGTATCAAGTTGGTGATTCCCAACACCAATGGCCAGTGCAGAACCATACCGGGGAACCATACGAACAGGTTTTTGGCAGCCCTGTCAAGAACCTCGTCGGGCATGAGATACATTGATGAGCTCCACTGCAGTAGCAGCAACACCGCTATCAGTACAACCATGCCAATCCAATGCGCGCGGTTCCATGTGAACAGTCGTTGCATCCCGCGCTCGGCGGCGGCATTGCGCATATCGCTCCTGTTGAGCTTGCTGAGTGCTTGTGCACGGTTCATTGCCGTCCTCCTTTACCGCCTTGTCAAGGATTGATGATGATTCCATCGTAAATCACGCAGGAAATGTGGAATGATAGTTGTCATAGTGACCATGACGTGTCAGGACGGAGTAGTTCGGCGTCGGGCACACTGAAGGGGTGAATGTAATGGAAGAAGCGCGCAACCGCAACATACGCATCGGCATTGTGGACAATGACCCATATGCGCTGAAAGTGTTCGGCGCGCTAATCGAACGTATGTCCAGCGATTTTGCCGTGATATAGACCTGCGATTTGGGTGCTGTGGCCATCAGCCGATGCCTGAGCCCCACCAAGCGGCCTGACGTGCTGGTTACGGATATGTCTATGGGCGCATTAGATCGCACGCATCAAGTCATTGATGTGATTGAAGGCAGGGGAGAAGCGGCGCACAGTGCAGTGACTCCGCATGATTCGACCGTTGATGCCGCTCCTGGCATTGCATGTGACATCACAGACGCTGATTGTCCGCTGGAGACGCAGACCTATCCACCGGCACCGGCCTCAACCGTTACCAACAATTACTAGAACAACAAAACGGCGCCCTGCATATCACCACGCAAGACGCCGAATGGACATTATCAGCAGTTATTCCACTGTGAGGAAACCGATCACCCAACCGACTTCTGCGCAGTCTCCGCGCCAAAGAAGCCGACAATCAGCATCGATGCAATAGCAATCGCGCTGATGGCCACAAAGATGGACGTGGCACCAAGCGAGGTAAGCATCCAGCCCACCACCATCGGCATCAACACATTGAGCAGCTTGGCCACGGCGTTCGCGAAGCCGACGCAACGGAAGCGAACCTTGGTGGCGAACAGTTCCGGAGCGTACACAGCCACCACGGAAGCCATAAGCACGTACAGGCACATCATGAGCAGGAAGCCAACGATAATTGCGCTCACGGTAGAGGTCTGGAAGGCATACATTAAACCGAACACGCCAGTGAACAGGAAGGCCGGCACAATCGTGCGCTTGCGGCCGATACGGTCGATAAGCAGAGAGCCAATCAGGCAGCCGACCGGGGCACCGAGCATCATCACCGTGGAGGTGAGCAGCGAGCTGGACAGGTTAATACCACGCTTGACCAGAATCGTCGGAACCCAAGAAGTGAAGGCGTAGGAGCACACGTTCGTGGCGGCCACAGCAACCACAGCCACAAGCAGGCAGATGCCGAGCGAACGGCCTCCGGCGTTGCGGGTGTCGCTGGTGTCGGCCTTGGCGGCTGCGTCGATCGGTTCGGAACCGTTGGCCTCAAGCTGCTTGACGATGGCGTCGGCCTCATCGTAACGGCCGCGCACGGCGAGCCAACGCGGGGATTCGGGGATGTCGCGGCGCAGCCACCAGATGATGGCGGCCACCAGGCCGATGGCCACGAACAGCGGACGCCAGGACCAGCGGGGGATGATCCATGCACACAGCAGCATAGCGATTGGCACACCGCAGTTGGCCACGAGCGAGACAATCGCGCACCAGTGGCCACGGCGGTTCATCGGTGCGAACTCGTTGACCATGGCGAAGCCGGTGACGATTTCAGCGCCGAGGCCCAGGCCGGCACCCAGACGGCACAGGGACAGCACAGCCATGTTCGGGGCGAATGCGCCGAGGAAGGTGAAGCCGCCAAACAGCAGCAGGTTGATTTGGTAAGCCACGCGGCGGCCCTTCAGGTCACCGACGAAGCCGGCCAGCAGCGAACCGACCAGCAGACCCAGGAAGCCCGCGGACATAAAGGTGGAATTTTGCGCAACGGTGGACCAGCGGGTAGCCAACGTGCTGGAGGCGACGGCGCTGCCAATATATACGTCGATGCTGTCCATCAGCATGCCAGCGGCGACCAGCGTCACGATGCGATGGAACATCGGGGTTTCATGTGCGCGATCCATGCGCGAGATAATATCCTGAACCTTGGCTTGATCCGTCACGGTGGTACGTGCTTGTGCGTTTTCCATAGCCGCGGGATTGCCGGAAATCTGCTGTTCAGCAGCAGTCATATTTGAGCCCTCTTCTTGCAAACCTGCCCGCGTGCAACTGCTCAATGGTGTTGCGGCGAGCGAACTCTTGATTGGACTGTGTGTTCCGTTCGCCCTCCCATTGTGTGGGATGAACGACGTTTGCGATCCAAGTCTTGAATTCTACGTAGCGAGCCAATCGTTGTGAGATAGCTCACTACATGGGGCTTAACTATAGGTTCGATTTTGTGGCACGCCGCGTTGCGGTCACATCGTGAACGATAACAGAGGTTGTGACGCTCCTATATATGCCCCACTTACGCTCTTACCCCGTCGAAAGAAGGCAGAACCGTGATTCCCATGGGGCGGTAAAACACTCATGGGGCGGTATTTGGCCCATGGGGCGGTTAGCGGATTTTGCCTTTCCGCAGAATAGAGCCGTTTTCGACTACCGCCCCATGAGGGTTTTACCACCCCATGGGTGAGCTACCGCCCCATGAAACGTGTAATAACAAAGCATGCCCTTGCTGGTGGAAGCGATGCTTTGCTACTTCGCCTGCTTGTCGGCGAGGATCTCATCCACCAGCTTGGGCTTTTCGGTCAGCTGGCCGGTGAAGCCGGGGCGGATATCCATGTGCAGCACCAGAGAAGTGCGGTAGCCCTGCTCGGCGAGCTTCTTGGCGGCCTCACCGGCCACCTTGAGCACGTCGTCCAGATCGCCTTCCACGTTGGTGAACAGGGCGTTGGTTTCCTGCGGCAGGCCGGATTCGCGAATCACCTCGACGGCCTGAGCCACGTATGGCGAAACCTCGGAGCCCACGCCATTGGCCGACACCTGAATGGCGGCCACGGTATTGAGGTACGGTTTGCCGGTTTCCGGGTCGATCGGCACTTCCTGAGTAACGGCATTACGGTCAATAATCATAATTCTCCTTTTATTACTTGGCTCCCCTCAGAGAGGAGAGCCAGTAGGACTCAGCGATACTTCCAGAAATGATCCATCGGGCCGGAGCCGTGGCCAAGATTCAGCTGGGCCTTCAGTGCACCGGTCAGATACTTCTTCGCATGCTTGATGGCCTTGGGCAATGTGTCGCCAAGCGCCAGATACGAGGCGATGGCGGAGCTCAGCGTGCATCCGGTGCCGTGCGTGTTCGGATTATTGATACGCGCGCCATCAAACCAGGTCACGGTTCCATCCGTCTCGGCAAGCACATCGTTGGCATCCTCGGTGCCATGACCACCCTTGACCAGCGCGGCACAGCCATAACGCTCCACGAGGCGGTGGGCGGCGGCCTCCATATCCTCCTGATCGCGAATCAGCGTATCGGTCAGCACTTCGGCCTCGGGAATGTTCGGAGTCACGACCGTGGCCATCGGGAACAGCTTGCCGGTCAAGGCCGCAATGGCATCGTCACTGATGAGATTGGCGCCGGAAGTGGCCACCATAACCGGGTCGAGCACGATGTTCGTGGCGTGATGGAAGGTGAGTCGTTCAGCGATGACGTCGATGATGTCAGTGGCAGACACCATGCCGATTTTCACCGCGACCGGCGGAATATCCTCAAACACCATGTTGATCTGGTCGGCGAGAATGTCCGGTTTGGTGTCCTGAATGGAACGCACGCCGGTGGTGTTCTGTGCGGTGAGCGCGGTGATGGCGCTCATGCCGAACACGCCGCAGGCCAGCATGGTCTTCAGATCGGCCTGCATGCCGGCACCGCCGGACGAGTCGGAGCCGGAGATCGCGAGAACAGCGGGAAGTGTAGATGTTGCAATTTGTGCCATAGTGTTCATTCTAAGTGGGGCCCATGATGTTTTTCGGAGCGGTTTTCCTTGATGTTTTGCCGCTCCTGTGGTGAGACGGGGAAGGTTTGCTGATTGCGATTGATTCATGAAATGTTCGGGAGGAGGCATGGCTGATAACGATGTACTGCGCCGTGACGGCGTCTTGGTGCGCATCACCGGAACGCACCGCATATTTTGGCGTAATGCCTAACGGACACACCACACAGCTCACATTTCCGCGTCAGGAAGTGTTCGATGTGGGCGACGTGTTGCTCGTCGGTACGGATTTCTATCGCAAAGTGCCGCATGATGTGTGGCCGTTGAAGCCCCGTGTGGGCATCGTGCGCCGTGCGCTCAACGAAGGCGTGGTCCTGGAGACTTCCGACGGCCTCGGTCCAGATGGCGCACACTTCGGCACCGCCTTCGAGCGAGTCGAGCGTCGTCCCGAATTAAGACACCACCGGGCATAATAATTGGCTCCCCTCAGAGAGGGGAGCCAGAGAGGTTTACTCCTGGGCGGTGGAGTAGAGCTTGCCGCCCTGGGCGGTGTACTTTTCGCTCATCGCATCCATGCCGGCGAGGATTTCTTCGGGGCTGAGCACGTTGGCGGACACCACGCCGTTATCGACATTGGCCTTGGCCGTAGCCAGTGCCTCGGAGTCGATGCCTGCAGCAGCCTCCTTCACGATTTGCTGCTGAGCGGCCTCGCCACCGAATGCCTTGCGGATGTTCTGGGAGATGGCCATCGAGCAGAACTTCGGGCCGCACATCGAGCAGAAGTGCGCCATCTTGGCCGGCTCGGCGGGCAGGGTATCGTCGTGGAAGGCGATGGCGGTGTCCGGATCGTAGGACAGATTGAACTGGTCGAGCCAACGGAACTCGAAGCGAGCCTTGGAAATCGCATTGTCGCGATCCATCGCGTGCGGGTGGTGCTTGGCGATGTCTGCGGCGTGGCAGGCGATCTTGTAGGCAATCACGCCCTGCTTCACATCATCCTTGTTCGGCAGGCCGAGGTGTTCCTTCGGGGTCACGTAGCACAGCATAGCGGTGCCGTAACGACCGATCTCGGTGGCGCCGATAGCGGAGGTGATGTGATCGTAACCCGGAGCGGTATCGGTGGTCAGCGGTCCGAGGGTGTAGAACGGGGCGTTGTGGCACACGGCCTTCTCCAGCTCGATGTTCATGCGTACGGTGTCGAACGGCACGTGGCCCGGGCCCTCGATCATCACCTGCACGTCCTTGGCCCAGGCGCGCTCGGTCAGCTCGCCCAGAGTCATGAGCTCGGAAAGCTGCGCGGCGTCGTTCGCGTCGGCTAGGGAGCCGGGGCGCAGGCCATCGCCCAGAGAGAACGCCACGTCGTACTTGGCGAAGATGTCGCACAGCTCGTCGAAGTGCGTGTACAGGAAGCTCTCCTGGTGGTGGCGCAGGCACCAGTCGGCCATGATGGAGCCACCGCGGGAGACGATGCCGGTCACGCGGTTGGCGGTCAGCGGCACGTAACGCAGCAGCACGCCGGCGTGGATGGTCATGTAATCCACACCTTGCTCGCACTGTTCGATTACGGTGTCGCGGAACAGTTCCCAGCTCAGCTTGGAGGCATCATCCTCGACCTTTTCGAGGGCCTGGTACATCGGCACGGTGCCGATCGGCACGGGGGAGTTGCGAAGAATCCACTCACGGGTGGTATGGATGTCGTTACCGGTGGACAGGTCCATCACGGTATCGGCGCCCCACTTGGTGGCCCACGTCAGCTTCTCCACTTCCTCATCGATGGAGGAGGTGACGGCCGAGTTGCCCATGTTGGCGTTGAGCTTGGTCAGGAAGGCGGATCCGATAATCATCGGCTCGGCCTCGGGGTGGTTGATGTTGCAGGGCATCACCGCGCGGCCGGCGGCCAGCTCGGAGCGCACGAGCTCCACATCGCAGTTCTCGCGGGTGGCCACGTACTGCATCTCCGGGGTGATGATGCCGTGGCGGGCGTACCACATCTGGGTGATCGGGTGGTCCTTGGCACGCATCGGCTCATGCTTGCGTCCACGCCATTCCTTGGTGGCGCGGCCGCGCTTGATGGCGCGCTTGCCATCGTCCTCAAGGTTGCGGCGGCGGCCCTCGTAGTCTTCGATGTCGCCGCGGTCGCGGATCCAGTCGAGACGCAGGGGCTTCAAGCCTTCCTTCGGGTCGCACTTGGGGCCTCGGTGTTGTAGTCGTGGAACGGCGGGTTCGGGCCCACGCCGGGCGTGTCGCTCAGCTTGATTTCGGTGTACGGCACTTCCAGGTCGTAGGAACCATACTGATAGGTGAACGGTACGGACTTGGTCTTGCGGATGTGCGCCTTGTCGCGCTGCTTGGAACCACGGGCGGCGATGTCCACGCGCTGCTGCTTGGCAAGCTTCTGGGCATCCTTGGCGTCCTTGGCGTTGGTGAACTTCTTCTCAGTGGCCTCGGAACCGGGCTTCGCGGCCCCTTCCTGAGCAGCCTGAGTGTCAGTAGCGGGGGTGTGGGTTACGACGCGCGGAGCGTAGCCGTGCTTCTTGTCGCCGCGGACGGCCTTCCAGCCTTCGACCATGGTGCGCGCGGCCTCTTCCGGGTTCTCGGCACCCGCGATGGCGGAGACCACGAACCAGCCAGCAGCCTTGGTATCGGCGAGCATGGCCATATCGGCTGCGGTCACGCCGCCGCCCACGACCACCGGGAATTCGCTGGCAACGCAGATGGTGTTGATCTGGGCGGCGTCCAGCGTCTTGCCGGAGCCGTCGTTGCCGCCCACGGAAGCCTCGGGCTTGGTGGTGGAGACGTGCAGAGGACCGGCGCCAATGTAGTCGATGCAGCCGTCGGGCAGCTCGTTGATGAGCCGAACGAGGCTTTCGGTCTCAGCCGACAGGCCCACGATGGCCTCGTCGCCGAGCAGGGCGCGGGCTTCGCGCGGCTCCATGTCGGTCTGGCCGATGTGCACACCGTCCACCTTGATGCCCTTGCGGCGGGCCTGCCACACCACGTCGGCACGGTCGTCGATCACAAAGGCCACGGAATCGGACTTCTCATTGTCCTCGATGATTTGCGCGATGTCGCGAGCCATGTCGGTCAGCTCAGAGGCATCGGCCTCCTTGGCGCGCAGTTGGATGAAGGTTGCGCCGCCGTGCAGAGCCTGATCCACCACGTCGGTCAGCGGACGGCCTTTGCAGTCCTCCGGCCCCACCACGAAGTACGCGGACAGGTCGAAGCTGTCGCGCATGGAGGCGTATGGGTATTCATTACTCATTATTATTCCTGCTTTTGTTGTTTCTTGTGGAAGTCTTATTGGAAAAAACTGTTATGAGCTCCCTCATCAGAGGGAACTGAAACTACTGCACCAAAATCTCGGATTCCGCCACCTGTTCGGCGGTCACATTCCACAGCGCGTCAAGGAACGCAACTTGGAACGAGCCCGGTCCGTGCGAAGTTGTATCGGCCACCTCTCCCGCGCGGTTGTACAGCAGAGACGCGGACAGGGCGGCGGTCAACGGATCGGAGACCGCCAAATACGTGGCAGCCACGCCGCCCAGCGAGCAGCCGGCACCGGTGATCTTGGTCATCATCGCGCTGCCGCCCGGCAGTCGGTACACGGTTTCGCCATCGGTCACCAGATCGGCGATGCCGGACACGGCCACGGCGCAGCGGGTGGAAGCGTCATGGGAGGAATGCTTGGCGTGCTGTTCGGTCAGATACTGTGCCAGCGCCACCGCCGCGCCGGTTGCGGACTCCACGTCGTCGACGGATTCCACTCCGGCGGGGCGGTGCTCGGAAGCGTCCCCCACGGTTTCGGTATTGAGCCCCCACATGTTCGCCAGCGCGATTACCTCGGATGCATTCGCGCGAATCATGGTCGGGGGAGCGGCCTTGAAGGCCTGAAGAATGGCGGTACGGGTGCGGCCGATGCCGGCGGCCACCGGGTCGAGCACCCACGGCTTGTCCAAGTAGTTGAGTCGCTGGGCGATTTCGGGCAGTGCGTCCTTATAGAACGGCAGCAGCGTGCCCACGTTGATGTAGTTCGCGCCCGCGATTTTCGCGGTTTCGATCACGTCGTCCGGCAGGAAACTCATGGCCGCAGTGCCGCCGGCCGCCAGTTGCGCGTTGGCAACCAAATTGATGGTCACAAAATTGGTGAATGACTGGGCCAACGGAGTCGTCTCGCGTACGCGGCGAACGGCATCGGCGATATTGTCACGGATGGGTGAATCGGCTGGAACCGGAGTCCCGGCGGTATAACCGCTGGACACGCCGGTAAACGATGATGCACTATTGCTCATTTACTGCTCCCTACGATGGTCTTAACCAACAGGTTCTAAGGGTCAGGCTCAGGCCTTTCTCAACTCGCGAACCACATGCGAGTTCCCCTGCATTACAGTGCCGACGCTATGCGCCAACATGGACATTATCGTGACGGATTTGTTCGATACGTGTCGTCAGGTCTGGCGCGTCCCCGTCCATTCGTGATACATAGACGCCTCCGCCGAGCAACATCTCCCGAATTTGTGACGCTGACGCGATGTCAGTGCACATTGGGAAGGGTAAAACAACAGGAACAATATGGAGGTGTTGCGATATAGGAATCGCTGCGAACGGCCGCTCGTGAGACGCGGAACATATACCGGACAATGCCGCCTGACCTGTCACCATATACGGCTATCCTGAAGCGGTTGTTATTAGACCCCAAACCGTTCAAACCAGAAGGTGCATTGTGGCTCAGTCCAAACTCGATGAAGTCGTATCCCTTGCGAAGCGTCGCGGCTTCGTGTTCCCCGCCGGCGAAATTTACGGCGGCACCCGTTCCGCTTGGGATTACGGCCCTCTCGGCGTCGCTCTCAAGGACAATATCAAGCGTGAATGGTGGCGCTCCATGGTCGTCACCCGTCCTGATGTCGTCGGTGTCGACACTTCCATCATTCTGCCGCCCGAAGTGTGGGTGGCGTCCGGCCACGTGAGCGTGTTCAACGATCCGCTCGTCGAGTGTCTCAACTGCCACAAGCGCAACCGCGCCGACAAGCTCGAGGAATCCTACGCCGAGAAGCACGGCGACAAGATGCCGGAAAACGGCATGAAGGACATCGTCTGCCCGAACTGCGGCACCCGTGGCCAGTGGACCGAACCGCGCGACTTCAACATGATGCTGCGCACCCACCTCGGCCCGGTCGAGGACGAGAACAGCCTGCACTACCTGCGTCCGGAGACTGCACAGGGCATCTTCGTGGACTTCAAGAACGTGATGACCTCTTCCCGTTCCAGGCCGCCGTTCGGCATCGCCAACATGGGTAAGTCCTTCCGTAACGAGATCACCCCGGGTAACTTCATCTTCCGCACCCGTGAGTTCGAGCAGATGGAGATGGAGTTCTTCGTCACGCCCGGCACCGATGAGGAATGGCACCAGTACTGGATCGACGCCCGCACCCGCTGGTACATCGACCTCGGCGTCAAGCCGGAGAACCTGCGCCACTACGAGCATCCGAAGGAGAAGCTCTCCCACTACTCCAAGCGCACCGTGGACATCGAATACAAGTTCGGCTTCCAGGGTTCCGACTGGGGCGAGCTCGAAGGCATCGCCAACCGTACCGATTACGATTTGAGCGCGCACTCCAAGCACTCCGGCGAAGACCTGAGCTACTTCAACCAGGCCACCGGCGAGAAGTACGTGCCGTACGTCATCGAACCGGCCGCCGGCCTGACCCGCTCCCTGATGTGCTTCCTCGTGGACGCCTACGATGTGGACGAGGCCCCGAACACCAAGGGCGGCGTTGACAAGCGCACCGTGCTGCGTCTCGACCCGCGTCTGGCCCCGGTCAAGGCCGCCGTGCTGCCGCTGAGCAAGAAGCCTGAACTGCAGACCGTGGCCCAGAACCTGGCCGACGACCTGCGCTTCAACGAGTGGATGATCGACTACGACGAGTCCGGTGCCATCGGTCGTCGTTACCGTCGTCAGGACGAGATCGGCACCCCGCTGTGCATCACCGTGGACTTCGACACCCTCGAGGACCACGCTGTGACCATCCGTGAGCGTGACACCATGGCCCAGGAGCGCGTCGCTCTTGACAAGGTGGCCGATTACGTGGCCGCCCGCATCGGCGAGAAGCGCACCCGCGTGCCCCTGAAGCCTGTGGAAATGGGCGGTGAGCCTTGGCCTGAGTCCGGCGTTCAGGAAGCCGGCGGCCTGTACTAAGCCGGAGTCGCACAACTTGGGCTCCCCTCTGTGGGCTGAGCCGTAAGGAAGACATCCCAGTGGGCTGTTTGTAGGCGAAGTGGCGGCGATAGACGCCGGGGCTCCTCTCTCAGGGGAGCCCCTACTTATTTTCTTAGGAATCACATGGCACAATCCGAATCCGAAACAGTGCTCACCGAGCATCACGAGACCGACAACCTCGACCCACGTACGGACGCGCCGGCGCGCCCCGGGACCCCGGTGCATATCGCCCCGGTCCAACTCGGCAACATCACCGTGCCGACCCCGGTGGTGCTCTCGCCGATGGCGGGAGTGACCAACTGGCCCTTCCGCGTGATTTGCGAGGAATATGGTCCCGATGGACTCTACGTGGCCGAGATGATCACCGCTCGAGCCCTCGTGGCGCATAACCCGAAAGCACTGCGCCTCTGTCATTTCGCCAAAAGCGAAAAAACCGTTCACTGCAGTTGTACGGCGTGAACCCCTCCATCACCGAACAGGCGGCGAAAATCGTGGTCGACGGCAACATGGCCGACCATGTGGACCTGAACTTCGGCTGCCCGGTGCCCAAGGTCACTCGTCGAGGCGGTGGTTCGGCCTTGCCTTGGAAAACCGACATTTTCACCGAGCTCATCCAGCGCGTGGTCGCCGTATGCGAGCCGGCGGGCATCCCCGTCACCGCGAAGATCCGCGTCGGCATCGACCATAACCATGAGACCTTCCTCGAAGCCGGGCACATCGCGCAGGAGGAGGGCTGTAAGGCCGTAACCCTGCATGCCCGCACCACCGCCGAATACTATGGCGGTCATTCCGACTGGTCCCGCATCGGCGAGCTCAAGGAACACCTCAACGTTCCGGTATTCGGCAATGGCGATATCTGGGGTGCCGAGGATGCGCTCGAAATGGTGCGCGAGACCGGCTGCGACGGTGTGGCCATCGGCCGCGGATGCCAGGGCCGGCCGTGGCTGTTCGCCAACATCAAAAAACGCCTTCGAGGGCAATCCCGAACGGCTCAACCCGAATCTGGGCGAGGTCTGCCGGGTGATTCACCGTCATGCCGAGCTGCTTACCGAGTTTTATGAGGGCGATGAGATGATGGCCGTCCACGATCTGCGCAAGCACATCGCCTGGTATCTGAAAGGATTCCCGGTGGGCGGGTCCACCCGCAAGGCCTTTATGGAATGTGAGAGCCTGTCCGATGTGGACCGCGAGATCGGCAAGCTCGACCCGACTATCGAATACCCGCCACGCGTGGTCGACAAACCGCGCGGCCGCGTGCGTTTCGCCAAGAAGGTGCACTTGCCGTATGGCTGGTTGGAATCGCGTACCACCACCCACGAAGAGCGTGAGGCGCTCTTCGGTGACGACCCAATGGACGCCAGTTACTGAGAAAATACTGAAAATACACGCAACACGCGCCATTCTGCGCGTGAATTTCCCTCCAAGAGTAGCCTGTTTGCGCTACTCTTGGGTGTAACCGTGAAGTGACAGGAGCCAAACGTGAGCGAGATCGCGCAGAATGAGTTCAACGACAAGACCAACATCAAGGTTGTTGGCGTCGGCGGTGCCGGCGGTAATGCCGTCAATCGCATGATTGCCGAGGGATTACAGAATGTTGAATTTGTGGCGGTAAATACCGATGCGAAGGATCTTCTGCGCTCAGATGCGGATGTCAAGATTTCCCTTTCCGATAAGTCCAGTCGTGGTCTCGGTGCTGGTGCCGACCCGGAGCGTGGAGCCAAGGCGGCCCAGGACCACCAGTCGGATATCGAAGAGGCGCTTAGGGGTGCCGACATGGTGTTCGTCACCTGCGGCGAGGGCGGTGGCACCGGTACTGGCGCCAGCCCGATCGTCGCTCGTGCGGCTCATCAACAGGGTGCTCTCACCATCGCGGTTGTTACTCGTCCGTTCAGCTTCGAAGGCCCTCAGCGTTCCGCTTCCGCCGAATACGGCATCGACAACCTGCGCAAGGAAGTCGACGCGCTGATCGTCATTCCGAACGATCGCCTGCTCGAACTTTCCGACCGTTCCATCGGCATCATTGAGGCCTTCAAGACCGCTGATACCGCACTGCTTGCCGGTGTTCAGGGCATCACTGACCTGATTTCGATGAACTCCTATATTCACGTCGACTTCAACGATGTGAACTCCATTCTTCGTGGTGCTGGTACCGCGCTGTTTGGTATCGGTTCCGCACGGGGAGAGGATCGTGCCACGCAGGCCGCCGAAATCGCCATCAGCTCTCCGCTGCTTGAGGAAAGCATCGAAGGCGCACACGGTGCGCTGATCAACATCGCCGGTCCGACCGACCTGAAGTTGCAGGAGGCCTCTGCTGCCACCGAACTGGTGCGCAAGGCCATTCACCCTGAAGCCCAGATTATTTGGGGTCTTGCTCTGGACGATGCTTATGGCGATGAAGTGCGTGTCACTGTTATTGCTGCTGGTTTTGACCCCGTCGCCGCTCAAGATGACGACACTCAGAGCACGGTGACGCCGGTTATGCCAACCGCCGCCGATCCTGCGACTCCCGTGGCACAGCCGGCACCGGCACCGGCTGCACAGCCCGCTGCCACTGCCCAACCGGCATTCACACCGGCTATCGGTGACTCCGCATCGTTGCCTTTTGATGATCCGACTTCCGCTCATCCGAATATCGCCGTGAACGATCCGGCCGGCGATCTCGACATCCCTGACTTCCTGCGCTGAAAGGATTGATCCATGGCTGGGTTCATGAAAAACGCGATGTCCTATCTGGGCATGAGTGACGTTGTGGACGATGAGGACGACTACATCGAGGAGGACGAGGAGCAGAAGCCGGCTTCGAAGTCCGCATTTGATTCCGACCATACGGTCACGCCGTTGGCGTCAACCACCGCGCCTGCCGCATCGTCGACTACCAAGCCGTTCCCCGGTGGCCGTGTGAACAGAATCACCACCATCCATCCGAAGTCATATGAGGATGCTCAACTGGTCGGCCGCGCATTGCGTGACGGTGTTCCGGTCGTACTGAATCTCACCGGTGTGGCCGAAGCCGTGGCATATCGCATCGTGGACTTCTCCGCCGGCGTGGTGTTCGGCGTGCGTGGTTCCCTCGAGCGTGTCACTCCGCGCGTGTTCCTGTTGAGCCCGGCGCAGGTGAACATCAAGGTCGAAGAGCCGACAAAACCAGCCTCGGCACACGATTTGTTCGCTGACTGACCGGTTCAGTAGTTTTCGCATTCGACGTTATATCGGTATTCGGCCGACTCCCAGCAAGGAGTCGGCCGATTCTTATTGTGCTCCGAGCAAACTTTTCATGCGCGGTTGTTAGTCTGTCAGCATGCTTTCCTTAGTGTTCTCTCTGATCGGCCGCATTCTTGCATGGCTCATCAACGCGTATATCACGGTTCTGTTCGTGCGCATGATTCTGGACTGGGTCTCCGTTCTCGCACGAAACTGGTATCCACGTGGTGTGGTGGCCCAGCTGATCAATATTGTGTATTCCATTACCGAACCCCCTCTGCGCTGGCTACGTCGCTATATTCGCCCATTGCCGCTCGGTTCGATTTATCTTGATGTCAGCTTCATTGTGCTGTATTTTGCGCTGGTGGTACTGGAAAGTGTTGTTCTGATAGTGTTCTGAGGCCGTTTTTGACCCGCCGGAGGCATATATCTGGCATAAAAACCCACGTCGAATGTTCTGAAACGATGGGGTCGTGATAGCATTCTGACTTGAGACCAACGTAAGTGCGGGCGATGCCCCAAAGCGAGGTGCAAGATTTATGGCTCTGTTGACGCCGAAGGATATTAGGGAGCATACCTTCCAGACTGTTCGATTCAAGGAAGGTTATGATGTCGACGAGGTCGATGACTTCCTTGATCAGGTCACGGAAACCGTCGAGGCTCTTGGACGTCAGGCGGTAGCCGGCGGTCAGGCCACCCAGACTCTGGGTCCTGACGTGACCAACCTTAATGCGAAGATCTCCGATCTTACCGGTCAGGTGCAGCAACTCGAGTCGGAGAATGCTGGTTTGAAGAACGCTGTGGCTCAGGCCCAGCAGGCCGCTCAGGCTGGCAATGATCAGGCAGCACAGCTTGTCTCTGCCAAGCTCAGCGAAGCCGAGGAATCCAACCGCGCGCTGTCCTCCCAGAATGAGCAGCTCAAGGGTCAGGTCGATCAGCTGAACGCTCAAATCGATCAGCTCACCGCTCAGGCCGCTCAGGCCTCCGGTAACCAGGAGGCTGTCGGCCAGCAGATCGCCGCCATTCAGCAGGAACGTGATCAGTTCCGCGCGGCCAACGAGGAGCTGTCCCGTCAGCTCGCCGCCGCTCAGCAGCAGGGTTCCGCCGCTCAGCAGCAGTCCGCTCAGATCGCTGAGCTGTCCCGTCAGCTCGAAGAAGCCAAGCAGCGTGAAAACCAGCTTCGTGCTCAGGTTTCCAAGGTCGAGCCGAGCACCGAGACCGGTTCTCTGCAGAAGATCGCTGGCGCCGCTTCCATGCCGGGCACCGAGCCCGAGCGCGCCACCGCCATGCTGACCCTGGCTATGCAGCTGCACGATCAGTACGTGGAGAAGGGCAAGAACAAGGCCAAGGAAATCACCGAGGCCAGCCAGAACAAGTACAACGATCTGGTCACCAAGGCCAACAACTACTCCGAGCGTACCCGTTCCGAGGCCGACGACTACTCCACTCGTACTCGTTCCGACGCCGACACCTATTCGGATCGTACCCGCTCCGAGGCCGACGCTTACCGTGACCAGACTCACGCGGATGCCGAGACCTACTCCCAGAACACCCGTTCTGAGGCCGACGCATACTCCGTCAAGACTCGTCAGGATGCGGACAACTACTCCAAGTCTCAGCACGATGACGCTGACAACTACGAGAAGGAAGTGCAGCAGCGTGCCGCCGAGTATGACAAGAACACTCGTTCCGCGGCTGATGCGTACGACAAGAACACCCGCTCTGCAGCCGATACGTATGCCGAGCAGGTGCGCGACAACCTTCAGGCTCAGTCCAAGGTCGTCGAGGGCAACATCCAGAGCCTCAAGCAGTTCGAGACTGAATACCGCGCCCGCCTCACCGAGTACCTCGGCCAGCTGGCATCGCAGGTTTCCGAGTCGAACAACTACGTCGACCAGACCTCGTCCAAGACCAACTGAGCGTAGGCAGGTACAGGTCGTATGACGAACCAACAGGGACGGCTGCGCACCCGCGTGGCCGTCTTTGCATGTGTGGCCGCGGCTGCGCTGATTGTCGATCAGCTCACCAAGGCTTGGGCGATGGCCGCGTTATCCAACGGTCAGACCATTCGCGTGATTCCCGGACTGCTGTCCTTCACCTTGGTGCGTAATCCGGGCGCGTCCTTGGGCATGGGATCAGGCGCTACTTGGGTAATCAGTCTGTTGGCCGTTGTGGCTTGCGTGGCCCTTGCTGTGGCTGGGGTGCGCACTGTCTCCATGAAATGGTCGGTGGCGATTTCTTTCGCGTTTGCAGGCGCTCTGGGCAACCTGATTGACCGTGTTATGTACGCTGACGGCTTCCTCAACGGCAAAGTGGTGGATTTCCTTAACTATGGCTGGTCCGTTGGCAATGTGGCGGATATCTATCTGGTAGTCGCCGGTGTGGTCCTGGTGATTCTGATTCTTATGGGGGAGCCGTTCTCACACAAGGATCTCATCGAGCAATCCGACGAATCCCTACAGTCTGAGCCGGAGGCGGACGACAAGTAATGAGTCGAATAGTCCCTGCTCCCGATGCATTGGTGGGTAAGCGTTTCGACGTAGCCGTGGCCAAAATGCTGGGTATTTCACGATCTAAAGCCGCCGATCTGGTTGACTCCGGGCAGGCGCGCGTTTTAGGGCGTGAAGTTGCACGGTCCAGCACATTGCAGGCGGGGGAGACCGTCGAATTTGATTTGGCGGAGGAACAGGCCGAGCCTGAGCCTATCGCAACTGATATGGCCGTTGTCTACGAAGACGATGATGTCGTTGTAGTCGATAAGCCTGTAGGCGTGGCGGCGCATGCCTCGGTTGGCTGGACCGGTCCAACCGTGCTCGGATCACTGCGTGACCGCGGCGTGCATATCACTTCCTATGGTGCGGCCGGGCGTGAGGGCATTGTTTCTCGCCTTGATGTAGGCACTTCCGGCTTGATGTTGGTGTGCAAGTCCGACCTTGCGTACACCGAGATGCGTCGGCAGTTCGCCGAGCATGAGGTAAAGAAAACCTATCATGCGCTCGTGCAGGGTGGTCTTAAAGAGAACAAAGCAACCATTGAGGCGCCGATCGGGCGCGCCAAAGTGTCCGATTTCCGCTTCTGCGTGACTCCGGCCGGCAAACCGGCCGTTACGCACTGGGATGTGCTGGAGCGTTTCGGCCATGAGGCCACTCTGGTATCCGTGAATCTGGAGACCGGACGTACTCATCAGATTCGCGTGCATTTCTCCTCGATTGGGCATCCCCTGTGCGGCGACCCCATGTATGGTGCCAATCCGGTGCTGTCTGAGGCCTTGGGACTTGACCGGCAGTGGCTGCACGCCATGAAGCTCGAATTCCGTCATCCCCGCACCCGCGTCTGGACCACGGTCCGGTCCCAGTACCCGGCCGACTTGGCTGCCGCACTCGATGCCATGCGTGCCCGACACATCGAACCCGCTGAACCTGCCGAATATGCCGAAGTTCTGGTGGACTAATTCCGCGACGTGTGCATCATGCGTTTTAATATTTAGATTCAGTTCCGGCTTCGCCGGATTCATCCCAGAATAACGAGAGATCGGTCATGATGGCTCTCCGTCATGACCATACCCCAAGTGACTGCGGATGCTGAGTACCATTCAGGCCAATGGTCGGTAACCGTACGTGAATTACCGGTATTTCCGCTCAACGTGTCTCGGTACTCCAGCGTGAAGTGAACAGAAATGAGCCAAAGCAGTAATGAAGCCGGGCGGTATATGCCATCCGGATTGCAGAATCTCCTGCTGATAAAAACCGTTTCCTAGTCGTTGACCGTGCCCGTTCCGACGACGATCGCGGCCTACGACGCGTTCATCCTCTACCCGGCCCACCGATACGACATCAAGGGCAAGAGGATTCTCAAGCAGGAGAAGAAGTACTATGCCGTGGACTTGGGGATGCGACGTATCCTGTGCTCCAACAACGTGCGGGACACCGGACGCCTCCTCGAGAACGTGGTGTTCCTCGAACTGATGCGCCGCGAGGGCGACGTGTATGTCGGACAGAGCTCCGGCGGCGAGATCGACTTCGTCACGAACGGGCCAGGCGGGCGTCGGTACTACCAGGTCAGCGAATCGGTGCACGACTCGGCGACGCTGGATCGGGAGCTGTCCTCGCTGCGCGCCGTGCGTGACAACTATCCCAAGACGCTGATTACGCTGGATGACGAACGGCCCTACTCCCACGAAGACATCCGACAGGTATACGCGCTTGACTGGCTGTTGAACGAAGACCACAAGAAACAGTAGATACTAGGGCGGCCAGCGGGTTAGCAAGACATCAATTGGTGAGGACTGCTGACATTGCACTCCGACGGATGAATTGAATACTCATATGGTATCCGATTCTGAACAATTGAGTGGGGGCGTTGATGGTTGCCATCGTTTGAGCTGGCTAAATGCGATTTCGCGCCATGCTGTTTCAACAACGGTGGCAACAGCTACAGTTGAACTATGCATGGGTTGAAGAGTGCGATTGACAGGGGAGCGGACGCGTGGGCACGTTCGCTGCCTGGGCGCGTGCTCGACCGGTATGTGTCGCGGAGCGGCCCCCTGCTGGCGAATGGTCTGGCATATGGTCTGCTGTTCGCCTTTTTTGCCGGCGTCTGGATTGCGGTGAGCGTGTTCGGCCTTATCATGGTCGGCAACATTGATTGGCAGCAGATGCTGATTGACGCGGTGCGTGAAGTCATTCCCGGTGTGGCCGACTCGTTTCTGACGTCTTCCGCGCTAGGCGCCATGTCAAGCGCATTGACGTGGACCGGTCTGGCCACGTTGGCCATATTCTGGTGGACAGTGACCGGCTGGATGAACTCGCTGCGCCACGCCGTACGGGCCATGTTCGACGACTGCGGCGACGAGCTCAATATCGTCGTCGCAAGGTTACGCGATACGCTTGCCGCCATCGCCATCGCAATACTGTTCATTCTTTCGACCGCGGCCGGTACGGTGTCCGGCGGCATCGTACGCCGACTGCTGCAATGGGGCGGCATCCCCAGCAGTTCGTTGCCCGGCACCGTGCTTTTGGAGATGACCGGTTTCGGTACCGGCGTCGCACTGAATTTTGCGTTGTTCATGTTGCTGCTGCGCGTGGTCTCCCACATCAAAGCCGGACGATTCACGATACTCGGCGCGTTACTGGGATCTCTGACGGTTTCCGCAATGCAGCTTCTCGGTGCGCGACTATTAGCCGGAGCCTCCCGGAATCCGATGCTTGCCCCGTTCGCCGCGTTGATCGGTGTGCTCATTTGGTTCAACCTCGTCGCCCAGGTCATTTTGCTCTGTGCCGCCCTCATTGCCGAGTGCCGACAAAAGAGCTGAGCGTCTGAACTGACTAATATGACGATTAGCGATGAAGCCTCTCTCGCCGAGATGATTCGCGAACTCAGCTGGCACTACAGTTATTGCCGTGGTCTCTCCATCTTGGCATATCGCAAACGAGTAGCTTCACCCGTGATACCGAGCTTGCGACCAATTGTTTCCCATGATTGGCCACGTTCATGCATGAGCAGTACCATCTGCGCAATGCGGGCATCAATGTATTCCAGTTCGGCTTTGCGTCGATTGATTAGACGGCTGAGCTCCAGTTCGGGAGAGAAGTTTGGGCTGTCCTCGGGAATGCCTTCTGCTGGTGATTCCTGAGACTCCACGGCATCTGCCGCAGCGTTGCCGATTTCCATGAGTTTGGCCTGTATCTCGGGAGAGTAGTCTTCAAATTTCATCGTTATCACTGCCTTAGTGTCGCTGTTGCTGATACTCCACTTTATAGGCATGTGGCCTCACCGGTAAATATTTACCGCCGCCCAGACCACACGGTATGGTGGAACACATGGCTGATTACGGGAACAACTTTGTGCAACTGCATAACCATACGCACTATTCGCTGCTCGATGGTGCGTCGAAGATTCCTGATTTGGCCAAGCGTGCGGCCGAACTTGGCATGCCTGCGGTCGGCATCACCGACCATGGCAACATGCATGGCGCCTACGAGATGTACACCAACTGCGTGCCAATGGCGTCAAGCCCATCATCGGCATCGAAGCTTATGTGACCCCGGAAACCGCACGTCAAGACAAGTCCCGTGTGCATTGGGGCACCGAAGCCCAGCGCCGCGACGACGTTTCCGGTGGTGGTCTCATCACCCACTTGACCATGTGGGCCGAAAACGACGAAGGCCTGGTCAACCTCATCAAAGCCTCGTCCGTGGCCAACCTCGAAGGTCGCGTCATGCGTTATCCGCGTATGGATAAGGAGGTGCTCGCCACCTATTCCAAAGGCGTGATCGCATCCTCCGGCTGCCCCTCGGGCATCATCCAGACCCGTCTGCGCCTCGGTCAATTCGATGAGGCCCTGCGCGCCGCTGGCGAATTCCAGGACATCTTCGGCAAAGACAACTTCTTCATCGAACTCATGGATCACGGTCTGCCCATTGAAACTCAGGTGACCGGTGACCTGCTGACCATCGCCAAGAAACTCAACGCACCACTGCTGGCCACCAACGATTCCCACTACGTACACGCCGAAGATGCCGGCGCACAGGACGCCATGCTCTGCATCAACTCCGGTTCCCGTCTTGACGATCCGGACCGATTCAAGTTCGACGGCACCGGCTACTACATCAAAACCGCCGAAGAGATGCGCGAACTGTTCAAGGACCACCCGGACGCCTGCGACAATACGCTCGTTATCGCCGAACGCTGCAACGTGATGTTCGACGACCACGAAGACGGCGCGTTCATGCCGAAATTCCCTTGCCCCGAAGGCTGGGATGAGACCTCCCTGTTCCTCAAAAAAGTCGAGGAAGGTCTGGAGAAGCGTTACGACGGCAACCCGCCGCTCGACGTATTGAAGCAGGCCGACTACGAATGCGGCGTGATCTGCCAGATGCAGTTCTGCGGATACTTCCTCGTGGTCGCCGACTACATTCAGTGGGCCAAGGACCACGGCATTATGGTGGGTCCGGGCCGTGGTTCGCCGCGGGCGCCATGGTCGCCTATTCCATGGGCATTACCGAGCTCGATCCGCTCAAGCATGGCCTGATTTTCGAGAGGTTCCTGAACCCTGAGCGAGTGAGCCTTCCTGATATCGATGTCGACTTCGACCCTGAAGGTCGTGCGCGAGTCATCGAATACTGCGGCGAAAAATACGGCACCGATAAGGTCGCCCAGTGCGTGATCTATGGCACCATCAAAACCAAGCAGGCCCTGAAAGACTCCGCCCGCATCATGGGTTATGAATTCTCAGTCGGTGAAAAAATCACCAAGGCGCTGCCTCCGGCGGCCACCGGCGGCAAAGACATCAGCCTGCATGACATCTTCGACCCGGCCGCCAAACGTTATGCCGAGGCCAGGGAATTCCGAGAACTCTACGATTCCGACCCGGACACCAAGCGCATCACCGAGGAAGCCAAGGGTATCGAAGGCCTGATTCGACAGACCGGTGTACATGCCTGCGCCACCATCATGGGTAGCGCACCCATCACCGACACCTCGCCGTTGCTGGAACGCACCGATGGCACCATCACCACCCACCTTCGAATACCACACGTGCGAAACGTTGGGGCTGGTCAAGATGGACTTCCTTGGCCTGTCCAACTTGACGATCATCCACGACACCCTGAAGAACATCGAGGCCAACGGCAAACCCGCCATCGACTACACCAAGATTCCGCTCGATGACGCCGAAACCTACAAACTCATGTCCCGAGGAGACACGCTCGGCGTGTTCCAGCTCGATTCCGACGGCATGCGTTCACTGCTGAAAACCCTGAAGCCCGATAACTTCAACGATATTTCCGCACTTATCGCCCTGTACCGACCGGGCCCGATGAGTATGGATTCGCACACCAACTACGCCAAGCGCAAAAACGGCCTGCAGAAGATCACGCCAATTCACCCTGAGCTTGAGGAGCCTCTGAAGCAGGTGCTTGACGAGACCTATGGCTGATCATCTACCAGGAGCAGGTGCAGTCCGCCGCCCGAATCCTCGCCGGTTATTCACTGGGCAAGGCAGACGTGCTGCGTCGAGCCATGGGTAAGAAGAAGCCCGAAGTGCTGGCCAAGGAGAAGGTGCCGTTCTTCGCCGGTATGAAGGAGCACGGATATTCCGAAGAGGCATCCCAGGCCGTGTGGGATATTCTGGTGCCGTTCTCCGGCTACGCTTTCAACAAAGCGCACTCCGCCGCATACGGTCTGATCTCCTACTGGACCGCATATCTGAAGACGCACTACCCGGTCGAGTTCATGGCCGCCCTGTTGCAAGGTGCCGCCACCAACAAAGACAAGACCGCACTGTACTTGGGCGAGGCCCGCCGCATGGGCATCCAGGTGCTCTCGCCGGACGTCAACGAATCGGTGTACGAGTACTCGGCAGTCGGCGACGTCGTCCGATTCGGTCTTGGTGCCATCCGTAACGTGGGTGACAAGGCCGTGGCCGATATCATCGCCGAACGCGAAGGCCCGCGCGGCAAGTTCGTGAACTTCATGGACTTCATCCGCCGCGTGCCCCTGACCGCGCTGAACCGGCGATTGGTCGAATCGTTGATCAAGGCCGGTGCCTTCGATTCGATTGACCCGAACCGTCGCGCGCTGCTCACCGTGCACGAGGCCGCCATCGATTCGGTGGTGAGTCTGAAGCGCAAACAGGCGGAGGGCCAGTTCGATTTGTTCTCCGATGCCGAGGATGGGGGAGCGGAGGCCATGGGCGACGCTTCCGTGACCGTACCCGATCTTGAGGAATGGGACAAGAAGACCAAACTTAACTTCGAACGCGAAATGTTGGGCCTGTATGTGTCTGACCATCCGCTCTCCGGTATGCAGTCGATTCTCGCGTCCTTGCGTGAAATGTCCATCGCGCATCTGGTTGATCGAGCCAAAACGATGGGTGAAGGACAGCAGGTCACGTTGGCTGGTTTGGTCACCAATGTGGACCGGCGCGTATCCAAGAAGGGCAACCCCTGGGCCATCGTGACCATCGAAGACATGGAAAGCTCCATCCAATGCATGTTCTTCGGCAAGGTCTATGAAGCGGCCGCCGCCGAACTTGCCGTGGACGCCATCGTACAGATTCGTGGCCAAGTGGAGTTGCGCGACGAAACCGTTTCTCTGAGAGCCACGGAAATGCAGATTCCGACCTTGGAAGCCGAGGATGAACGTCCGTTGGTCATCACGCTGCCGCCGGTGGCGTTGGAGCGCCAACGCATGATGCAACTCGGTCAGGTGCTCGCTAATCATCCTGGTTACTGCGAAGTACATCTTGCGGTGCTGGATGAGAAGGGTAACGCTCAGGTGCTCACGTTTGGCGATCGTTTCCGCGTCAAGCGAGATACTTCGTTGTTTGCTGAGATCAAGATTCTGTTTGGCCCCAGCTGCTTGCCTGCCGCCTGATTGGCGGGTTTCGCCCTGGCTCTCCCTCACCTGGCTTGCTGGGGGCTCCTTCATCAGAGGGAGCTAAGCGTGTGCCACCATACGATGTGCGCGACTACTGTGGAACGTATGGGCATGGAGATGGCGGATACTGGTAACAACGATGACGAGCAACAATGGATTGCCACGATGCTGGAACGGCTGTCTCATTCGCAGTTCCGCGCCAAATTCGCTTTGACCGACAAAGACCGAGCCTATGCCCGCACCAAAGGCAAGGCGACCATCGATCGTCATGCGCGAGAAATGTTGCGAGACCGCATAGGCGCAGCCGAACCGAAGAACGACGGCAGGCAGACGCCATGGCGCGGCCATCCGGTATTCACCGCTCAGCATGCTACCGCCACATGCTGCCGCGGATGCATCGAAAAATGGCATCATCTGCCCAAAGGCCGTGAACTCGCCGAAGCGGAGGTAAACCGACTTGCCGATTTGGTCATGGCATGGATTGAGCGGGACCTTATCAATCATCCGGTTCGGTGAAGCACCCCGCATCCTCAGTATGCCTGTATGCCTTCAATAGTGTAGATGCAAGGTATTGGCGAATGCGGCAGAACGCCGAACGTTGCCTATGGCGCGTTCGTCAATAATGCGACATGATGTCTATTCAAGAAGAGTTGATGAAGTGTCAACTCTGCCCCAAGGAGGCGGAATATGTACTACAGCAGCGGCAATTATGAGGCTTTCGCACGTCCGAAGAAGCCGGCCGACGTGGACAACAAGCATGCATACATCATCGGTACCGGACTGGCGGCATTGTCTGCAGCCTGTTATCTGGTGCGTGATGGTCAGATGCCTGGCGAGAACATCCACATCCTTGAGAAGGACCCGGTACCCGGCGGCGCCTGTGACGGTCTTGATATTCCCGGCCTTGGCTATGTGATGCGTGGCGGCCGCGAAATGGACAATCATTTCGAGGTCATGTGGGATCTGTTCCGCTCGATTCCCTCCATCGAAACCGAAGGCGTCAGCGTACTCGACGAGTACTACTGGCTCAACAAGGAGGACCCGAACTACTCGCTGTGCCGCGCCACCAAGAATCTCGGCAAGGACGCGGGGCTCAAGGGCAAGTTCGGGCTGTCCGACAAGGCTTCGATGGAAATCATGAAGCTGTTCTTCACCCCGGACGAAGACCTGTATGACAAGCCGATCACCGATTTCTTCGATGATGAGGTGCTGAACTCCAACTTCTGGCTGTACTGGCGCACCATGTTCGCCTTCGAAAACTGGCACTCCGCGCTGGAAATGAAGCTGTACATCAAGCGCTACATTCATCACATCGGAGGCCTGCCGGACTTTTCCGCGCTGCGTTTCACCCGCTACAACCAGTACGAGTCGATGATTCTGCCGATGGTCAAGTATCTGGAATCGCACGGCGTCGAATTCCGCTACAACACCAAGGTCGAGAACGTGGAATTCGCGATTGGCGGGGGAGCCGGCCCCAAGCGCGAGCACACCGGCGTAGGCCAAGACACCATCCAGAAGATTCAGGCCACCTCCGGCTTCTTCAAGCGCAACCCTGCCAGCACGCCCACCAAGAAGCTTGCCGTGCGCATCGACGTGGATCACGAGGGTAATAAATCCTCCATCGACCTGACCGAGAACGATCTGGTGTTCATCACCAACGGCGGTTGCGTGGAGAACTCCACCATGGGTTCCCAGAACTCGCCCGCCGCATGGAACCCAGACCTGAAGCCCGGTGGCGGCTGGGATATGTGGAAGCGTATCGCCGACCAGGACCCGAGCTTTGGCCATCCGGAGAAGTTCTGCTCCGATCCGAATGCCACCAAGTGGATGAGCGCCACCGTCACCACCCTGGACGGCGAGATTCCGCCGTACATCCAGAAGATCTGCAAGCGCGACCCGTTCTCCGGCAAGGTCGTCACCGGCGGCATCGTCACCGTGCAGGACTCCAACTGGCTCATGAGTTGGACCCTGAACCGCCAGCAGCAGTTCCGCGACCAGCCCAAGGACCAGCTGTGCGTATGGGTCTACGGCCTGTTCCCGGACAAGCCCGGCAACTATGTGAAGAAGCCGATGACCGAATGCACCGGTGAAGAGATTTGCGAGGAGTGGCTTTACCACATGGGCGTGCCGACCGACAAGATCGAGGCGCTTGCAAAGCACCACGCCAACACCGTGCCGGTCATGATGCCGTACATCACCGCGTTCTTCATGCCGCGCGCGGCCGGCGACCGCCCGGACGTGGTGCCCGATGGTGCCGTGAACTTCGCATTCCTTGGCCAGTTCGCCGAGACCCCGCGCGACACGATTTTCACCACCGAATACTCGATGCGCACCGGTATGGAAGCTGTCTACACGTTGCTCGGCGTGGACCGCGGCGTGCCTGAAGTGTGGGGTAGCGTCTATGACGTGCGCAACCTGCTCAACGCCACCGTCAAATTGCGTGACGGTGCACCGGTCACCGATATGAAGCTCAACTTCATTGAAAAGGCCGTGGTCAAGAAGGTGCTCAAGAAACTCGACGGCACCGATATTGCCACCCTGTTACGCGAATACCACGTAATCTGACATCCATCTGGCTCCCCTCGACTGGCACGCGAAGCGTGACTGAGGGAAGTTGCTCACAACGGAGTGTTAAGAGAAAGACAAAAACATGACTGATTCTGATCCCCAGTTAATCCGCCACGCCACCATCGACGATCTGGACGCGCTGGCCGCCATGGAATCCGAATGCTTCCCGGCCGCCGAGGCCGCCGACCGCTCGTCCCTGCGCGCCCGAATCGAGACCTATCCGGAATGTTTCTGGCTATTGATTGATGGCGAGATCGTCATGGCGTTCATCAACGGTTTCGCGACCGATCGGCGTGACTTGACCGATGACATGTACGAGGATGCCGCGCAGCACAACCCTCAAGGTGACTGGCAAATGATTTTCGGCGTGGATACTGCGCCGAAGTATCAGCATCGCGGTTGCGCCAGTACACTCATGAGGAAAGTCATTGAAGACACTCGTGCAGCTGGACGTAAAGGCCTGGTGCTCACCTGCAAAGATCGGCTGGTCGGATTCTATGCGCAATTTGGGTATGAGGACGAGGGCATTTCGGAGTCCACTCACGGTGACGTGGTCTGGCATCAGATGCGCCTGACCTTCTAATCCCCCTTTGGTTCCCCCTCTTTGATGCTGAGGCGTCTAAAAAACAGTCCGGTGGACTGTTTTTTTAGACGAAGGCGAGACGATAGTCGAGCCATAAGGACGAGAGCTTTTTGCGGGTGAGCCGTCCGCGTGATCGGACTGAGGGAAGTTGAACGTGGAATAAATTGTTGCGACACGCCGGTGAACATCTGATTTCGTTACGTGAGCCCCATAAAAAGCCGGCGTATCCTGATGGTAACGGCGTGATTCAAGCTGATTTCGACACGCCGATGGAACGACGTCGTTGCAACGATTCTGGCGTGTTTTTTCGTGCCCGGTTTGCGCGAGTCCGCGAATGCGTGTAAGTTATTTCCTTGCTGCCGCTCAGCGAGTGGTTCTCCTCCGGGGAGCTGCGAGGTGGGTGAGTGGTGGTGGTTTGAGAACTCAAGAGCGTGTTTGTACTACTTCTTTATAGTCAATGATTGCCAGTTCATTCCTCGCCTGATTGCCTGTCGTGGTGGTTGGGTACCCGGGAGGGTTTGATGAGGGGTG
>ENA-OPZD01000132-OPZD01000132.1-human-gut-metagenome-genome-assembly--contig:-NODE-132-length-26705-cov-2.526338_pt1 | contig 26705 bp, 38 predicted proteins | sample MGYA00242479_ERZ504495 | MGnify/ENA primary metagenome ERZ504495 (study PRJEB26092, sample SAMD00036286) | human gut metagenome | host: Homo sapiens | study: EMG produced TPA metagenomics assembly of... | reverse complement strand
GGAAAACCTGCTTTCCAGAGTATAGAATGGGTAGAAAAAAAGAAAATTATACGGTATAATACTTCATGTTGTGAAATATTAGAGCATTAAAGCTGAAAAGAAGAAAAGTTACAATTTAAAATAACATATAAAAATAACAGATAAAGAAGATCTGATGAAATACAACAGGAAGGAGAAGCAGGAAATGAGAGTAGAAATTGACACACATACGCATACGCTCGCAAGTGGACATGCATATAATACGCTGAATGAGATGGCGCAAGCAGCAGCGGATAAAGGACTGAAGGGACTTGCAATTACGGAACATGCACCAGAGATGCCCGGAACTTGTCATTTGTATTCTATTTTCAAAATTTAAGAATTGTTCCAAGAAAAAAATACGGGATTGAGCTGTTATTAGGAACAGAACTGAATATCATGAATGCGCGGGGGGAGATCGATCTCCCAGATTCGGTTCTTGAAAGACTTGATATTGCAATCGCCAGTATTCATATGCCGTGTTTTAAAGATGAACGGACAATAGACAATGTAACCGCAGCATATGAGAAAGTAATGGAACATCCGTATGTGGACATCATTGGACATCCGGATGACGGGAGATTTCCTGTAGATATGAAGCGTCTGGTAAAAAAGCAAAAGAAACCGGAACATTACTGGAAGTAAATAATTCATCACTGCGTCCGGAAGGATTTCGGGAGAATACAAAAGAGAACTGTCTGGAGATGGTAAAGGAATGTAAAGCACAGGGAGTGATGATCGTGCTTGGCAGTGATTCACATGTGGATGCAGATATTGCAGAGTATCCATATGCGGAAGAAATATTGAGAGAAACAGATTTTCCGGAAGAATTGGTTGCCAATGTTTCACTGGAAAAATTAAAAGCATGTATAAAAACATGGGAAAAAACTATAGACTTTGCAATTTTAGTGTGTTAAAATGTAAAAGTAATGAATCTGCTACGAAGGAGATAATGCTATGAGTAAGAAAATCAGAACAGAGGCGGTTGATTATCTGTTTCAGGGAATTTTAAGCCTCAAAGATAAAGAGGAGTGTTATACATTTTTTGAAGATATCTGTACGATTAATGAATTGCTTTCATTATCACAGCGTTTTGAAGTTGCAAAGATGTTAAGAGAACACAAGACTTATCTTGAGATTGCAGAAAAGACAGGCGCTTCAACAGCAACGATCAGTCGTGTGAACCGTTCGCTGAATTACGGTAATGACGGATATGACATGGTATTCGAGAGAATCGGACTTGGGGAAGTCAAAGACGAAAAGCAGAATAAGGTGCGAAAAACAGTGCAGATGCATTTGGCAAGAATGCAGAAGCAAAAAAGAAATAGACGTGCGGTCTTATTTCTTTTTTTGGCCGAATCCTTTTTGACACCGGTATTTTTAGAGTGAAGCAGATCGGGGAAATTATCCAAAAGCTTTTCTACAATCTGCTTTTTAACATAGATGTCAAAACTCAGGTTACAGATAAATGCAAACAACTGCAGAGAATCCCTGTCATCTTTCGGTGCTTCATCAAAACATTTTTTAGAAGAATTATAAGAGCGGATAATTTCTTTTTCAAATTCCGGAATTCTGGACTTTTCCAGTTCGCATACTTCTTTATAGATAGAAGTGATATCAAAATCCTGATCTGTGTCAAAATACTTATCCGTAATCGGTTCTAACATAGTTTCAATATCTTTAATAGAAAGAAAATTTTTAAAATAATAGATAAAGAATCATTATCAGCAGATGCTCTTTGGAGTACTTCTTCTTCACAGGTGGAGGGAGAAGATTGTTCTTGGCATAGTTGTTGATCATGGTCTTGGTAAGGATCTTATCATCTTCATGACGTTTACTGGATGCCAGTTCTTTTTCCATAAAGGTAGTAACCTGATCCATGTATAAATCTATATTCGGAATATCATCAGGTCTCACGTAATCGATCCGTGAGATGCTTGATAAAATGCTGTTCAGCATATCTTTTGTGTCTATTGTCATTTTTTATCACCTCAATGTAATTATTATATAGTTTTGAAAACTAGATGGCAAGCGTTTTTTTATACACGTTGCAGAAAATGTCTGGAAAATACGGCTGAATATCGGAGAAGTTATTGACATTTTAATTGGATATGATAAAATAAGTTCGCCAACAAACAATTTGATAACAAACAATTTGAATGCGAACAATTGAACGGAAAGGATGGTAATGTGGAACGGAAAAGAAGAAAGATCGGACCGGAGATACACTGTGCGGATCTGAAATTGTCAAGGAATCTGTCTGCACATGTGAGAAAGTCTGGAGTGGATGAAGTGACGATGATGCATGGCTGGATCATACGGTATCTGTATGAGAACCGGGAGCAGGATATTTTTCAGAAGGATATTGAACAAAGATTTGCAGTAGGTAGATCTACAGTTACGAATCTGCTTCAATTGATGGAAAAGAAGGGATTCGTAAGAAGAGAATCGGTAAAACAGGATGCCAGGTTAAAAAAAGTAATCCTGACAGAAAAAGGAATTGCAAGTCAGGAATCTTTTGAGGATATTGTGGAGCATATCGAAGAAGAGCTTTCCGAAGGCATATCAGAAGAAGAACTTCATATTTTTTATAAGGTGTTAGACCAGATTAATCAGAATGTGAAGAAATATGAAGTCAGGTAATCCGGAAAATCGGAGTTATAAATGTAACTATAAAACAAGAAACGAAACAGAAAGGGCGTAAATGGAATGATTAAGACATTAGCAAAACAGATTAAAGAATTTAAAGCAGCATCCATTGCAACTCCGCTCTTTATGATCCTTGAGGTATTGATGGAGATGATCATCCCATATCTGATGGCATCAATTATTGATAAAGGGGTCAATACCGGGGATATCCACCACATCTACAAAGTCGGCGGAATCATGGTTGTTGCGGCGGTCATCGGATTATTCGCCGGAATGATGGGCGGAAGATTCGGTGCAAAGCATCGGCGGGATTTGCAAGGAACTTACGAGAGGCTATGTTTAACAATATTCAGACATTTTCATTTTCAAATATTGATAAATTCAGCACAGCAGGACTTGTAACCCGAATGACAACGGATGTAACCAATATACAGAATGCATATCAGATGATCCTGCGTATGTTCACCAGAGCACCGGCCAGTATGATCTGTGCGATGGTCATGGCATTTACAATCAATGCGAGACTGGCATGTATCTATCTTGTAGCGGTAATTATTCTTGGAATTTTATTGTTCCTGATCATGAGCCATGCGACAAAATATTTCCAGCAGGCATTTCCAAAGTACGATGATCTGAATGAATCCGTGCAGGAGAATGTATCTGCGATCCGTGTCGTGAAGGCATATGTAAGAGAGGAACAGGAGACATCTAAGTTACGAAGAGCAAGTGAGAATATCTATAACATTTTTGTAAAAGCAGAGACAAATCTGGTATTCAATGCACCGATGATGCAGACGGCGGTATACACCTGTATCCTGTTAGTGAGCTGGTTCGGAGCAAAGATGATCGCAAGTGATTCCCTGACGACAGGAGAACTGATGAGTCTTCTTACATATTGCATGAATATTCTGATGAGTCTGATGATGTTGTCGATGGTATTTGTCATGGTCGCTATGAGTATGGCAAGTGCGAGACGTATCTCCGAAGTGTTAAATGAGACGAGTGATCTTAAGAATCCGGAACATCCGGCCATGAAAGTAGAAGATGGAAGTATTGAATTCCGTCATGTGGACTTTGCGTATAAAAAGGACAGTGACGAACCAGTACTGGAAGATATTGATCTGAAGATCCGTTCCGGTGAGACGATCGGAATCATCGGAGGAACAGGAAGTGCCAAGACGAGTCTGGTTAACCTGATCAGTCGTCTGTACGATGTGACGAAAGGCGAAGTACTGGTCGGTGGCAGAAATGTCAAAGATTATGATATGGAAGTGCTTCGTGATCAGGTATCAGTAGTCTTGCAGAATAATGTGCTGTTCTCCGGAACAATCCTTGATAATCTCCGCTGGGGAGACAAGGAAGCAACTTTTGGAAGAATGCAGACACGCGTGTGAACTTGCATGTGCGGATGAGTTCATCGACCGTTTTTCCGAAAGGATATGAGACATACATCGAGCAGGGCGGAAGTAACGTATCCGGAGGTCAGAAGCAGAGACTATGTATTGCAAGAGCACTACTTAAGAAGCCAAAAAGTACTGATTCTGGATGACAGTACCAGTGCGGTAGATACCGCAACAGATGCGAAGATCCGAAGAGCGTTTCGTGAAGAAATTCCGGATACAACGAAACTGATCATCGCACAGAGAATCTCAAGCGTACAGGATGCTGACCGTATCATCGTTATGGAAGACGGTAAGGTCAATGGATTCGGTACACATGAAGAATTACTGGAACAGAATGATATCTACCGTGAAGTCTATGAATCACAGACCAGAGGTGGCGGCGATTTTGACGAGAAGGAGGGTGAATAAGATGCCGGGACCGGGAAGACAGCCGAGAGGAATGAAAGCACAGGTAAAAAATCCGGGTGAATTATTCCTCCGCCTTATGAAATATGTATTAAAGATTATAAGTTTCACTGCATCAGTGTAGTAGTATTGATTGTTGTCAGTGTTCTTTGCAATGTGCAGGGAACGATGTTCATGAAGAACCTGATCGACGAATATATCACACCATTTTTATTATCAGATAACCCCAATTTTACACCGCTTGCACATGCGATCGCCAGAGTAGCAGCATTTTATGCACTGGGTGTACTGGCAACATTCGGTTATAACCGTCTGATGGTCAATGTGACGCAAGGGACACTACGCAACTTAAGAAATGATCTGTTCTCTCATATGGAAAAACTACCGGTCAAGTATTTTGATACGCATGCACATGGAGATATCATGTCGGTATATACGAATGATATTGATACATTAAGACAGATGATCAGCCAGAGTATGCCGCAGCTTCTGAACAGTGGGATTACGATCATCAGTGTATTTGTCAGTATGTTGATCTTAAGTATCCCACTTACGGTCGTAACGATGATCATGGTCGGAATCATGGTATTCTGTTCAAAGAAATCTGCCGGACAGAGCGGGGCATATTTTGCAAAACAGCAGAAAGACCTGGGAACTGTGAACGGTTATATCGAAGAGATGATGAACGGACAAAAGGTGGTAAAGGTATTCTGCCATGAAGAGGAGAACATGCAGAACTTCAAGAAGCTGAATGATGAACTATATGTCAGTGCAGACAAAGCCAATACATTTGCCAACTTTTTAGGACCGATCAATGCACAGATCGGAAATATCAGTTATGTGATCTGTGCGATCATCGGGGGTGTGCTGGCACTTGGAAAGGTCGGAGGTTTTACCCTCGGAGGTCTGGCAAGCTTCCTGACATTTAATAAGAGCTTCAGTATGCCGATCAACCAGATCAGTATGCAGATGAATGCAATTGTTATGGCAATGGCCGGGGCCGACCGTATTTTTAAGCTGATGGATGAAAAAGAAGAACTGGATGAAGGATATGTAACACTGGTCAATGCGAAAGAAGAAGACGGAAAGCTTACAGAGTGTGAAGAAAGAACCGAACGCTGGGCATGGAAACATACACATCAGAATGATGGCAGTGTGGATTATGTGGAGGTGAAAGGTGAAGTCGTATTCAATGGTGTGGATTTCGGTTATAATGATGAGAAGATTGTATTGCATGATATCAAATTATATGCCAAACCGGGACAGAAGATTGCATTCGTCGGATCGACCGGAGCAGGTAAGACGACGATCACCAATCTGATCAACCGTTTCTATGATATCCAGGACGGCAAGATCCGTTATGATGGAATCAACATTAACAAGATTAAGAAAGCGGATCTCAGACATTCACTTGGGATTGTTCTGCAGGATACACATTTATTCACCGGAACGTGCGTGACAATATCCGCTTTGGCAAACTGGATGCGACCGATGAAGAGATTGTGGCAGCAGCAAAGCTTGCAAATGCCGACAGCTTTATCCGAAGACTCCCGAAAGGCTATGATACGATGCTGACCGGAGACGGAGCAAATTTAAGCCAGGGACAGCGCCAGCTTCTGGCAATTGCAAGAGCCGCTATTGCTGATCCTCCGGTATTGATCCTTGATGAAGCAACCAGTTCCATCGATACCAGAACGGAACGGATCGTACAGGATGGAATGGATAAGCTGATGCGTGGAAGGACAACATTTGTTATTGCCCACAGATTATCGACAGTCCGCAATTCTGACTGCATTATGGTACTGGAACAGGGAAGAATCATTGAGCGTGGTACACATGATGAACTGATCGAAGAGAAAGGCAGATATTATCAGCTGTATACGGGAAATGCGATCAGCGCGTAAATGAATCGAATGATGAATGAAAATGAAAAAGGGACAGGACATTTTTTATTTAGGTGACGGAGGATTTTTTTTAAATTCCTCCGTCCCAAATTGTTTCTTGCAGAACCCGGACAAAGCAACTATAATGGAAACAGACATTCGAAAAGGGGTAGAATGCATATGAAATCAATCATGCTATGTTATAATCTGAAAGGCACGAAAAAGGGAAGAAAGATCGGCATGCTGGGAAGTTTTCTTGGTTTTCGTGTGAAATATGTGGAAAAAGAAGAGTATTCAAAGACAATCGGAGTACTGACCGGACTGAAAGAAGAAGTGGCGGAAGAGGCATCAAGGGAGGAAACTTCCGGGACAGACAATGAAAAAAATGAAGAAATCACAGACTTTGAAGAAGAGATGCTTGTCATGCTGCTGGCAGACAATCGGATATTGGATAAGCTATTATTCCAGATGAAAAAAGAAAAAGTACAGGTTCCGCTGAAGGCAATCGTTACTGCAAAGAATCAGAACTGGACATCAACGGCTCTTTATAGCGAAATAAAAGAGAGCATGAATCCATGACGAAAGCAGAACAGGCCGGAAAGAAAAAAGAAGAATAAAACCGGAAAGAAAGGAAACCATAAGATTGAGTATATACGATACATTAAATGAACAACAAAGAGAAGCAGTGTTCCATACAGAAGGACCACTTCTGATCCTTGCAGGAGCAGGATCCGGAAAGACAAGGGTTCTGACACACAGAATTGCTTACTTAATTGAAGAGCAGCAGGTGAATCCATGGAATATCCTTGCAATTACATTTACGAATAAAGCAGCCGGAGAGATGAGGGAACGTGTCGACAAATTGGTTGGATACGGATCAGAGAGTATATGGGTAAGCACCTTCCATTCCATGTGCGTGCGTATCTTAAGACGCCATATCGATCTGCTCGGATATGATACCAACTTTACAATCTACGACAGTGACGATCAAAAGACACTGATGCGTGAGGTCTGTAAGCTTCTGCAGGTAGATACGAAGATGTTCCGGGAAAGGGCATTGCTTTCAGAGATATCTAAAGCAAAAGATGAACTGGTGACACCACAGGAATACCGTATGCGTGCGGAAGGGGATTACAGCCGGAAAAAAATTGCAGAAGTATATGAAGAATATGAAAAACAGCTCCGATCAAATAATGCATTGGATTTTGATGATCTGTTGTTTAAGACCGTGCAGCTTTTCCAGACACAGAAAGATGTACTGGAATATTATCAGGAGCGTTTCCGTTATATCATGGTAGATGAGTATCAGGATACAAATACAGTACAGTTCGAACTGATCCGTCTGCTGGCATCCAAGTACCGTAATCTGTGTGTGGTTGGAGACGATGACCAGTCCATATATAAGTTCCGCGGCGCGAATATTAAGAACATCCTGGATTTTGAACATGTGTTTGATGATACTAAAGTGATCAAGCTGGAGCAGAATTACCGTTCTACCGGCAATATCCTGAATGCAGCCAATGCCGTGATCCGGAACAATCAGGGAAGAAAAGACAAGACGCTCTGGACCGAGAATGAAGATGGAGATATGATCCAGTTACGTCAGTTTGATTCTGCTTATGAAGAGGCAGAATATGTAGTCGGTGACATCAGACGTCATGTCAATAAAGAACTCTGCAGCTACAAAGATAATGCAGTTCTTTACCGTACCAATGCACAGTCCCGTATGTTCGAGGAACGTTTTGTCCGTGACAGTATTCCATATAAAGTCATCGGTGGTGTGAACTTCTATGCGAGACGCGAGATCAAGGATCTTCTTGCGTATCTGAAGACGATTGATAACGGAAGAGATGATCTGGCTGTCAGACGTATTGTAAATGTTCCAAAACGAGGTATCGGACTGACCAGTATCAACCGTGTGCAGGAATATGCATCAACCAGAGAATGCAGCTTCTATGATGCACTTCGTGACGTAGACCTGATCCCGAACATCGGAAGAGGACAGGCAAAACTGGAATCGTTCGTTGCAATGATCGAGCATTTTAAGAATGATACAGAAGACATGAGTGTATTGGAACTGTTGGAGGAAGTTATCAAAGAAACTGGTTATATCGATGCGCTGATCCACGAATGTGAGAGTGAAGAGGCAACATCAAGAATTGAAAATATAGACGAACTCCGCAATAAGATCGCTGCTTATGAAGAAAGCTGTGCGCTACAGAATGAAACACCGACACTTGGAGGATTTCTTGAGGATGTAGCTTTGGTAGCAGATATCGACAGTCTGGATGAAAGTACGGATTATGTCGTATTGATGACATTACATAGTGCAAAAGGTCTGGAATTCCCGCATGTATATCTGGCAGGAATGGAAGACGGACTGTTTCCGAGCTATATGACGATTACTGCAGACGACCCGGCAGAACTGGAAGAAGAAAGACGATTATGTTATGTAGGAATCACAAGAGCAGAGAAAGATCTGACACTGACCTGTGCAAGAAACGTATGGTACATGGGGAGACACAGTATAAGAAGATGTCCCGTTTCTTAAAGAAATCCCATTGGAACTTCTGGAGACAGGACCATCAGCAAAAAGAGAAGAAAGAAGAAAGTGAGCAGGTAAGGGTGAAGACCTCTTTCATGCAGGCGAAAGAAACATTTAAGACGAAGGCATTTACCGCACCAAAGCCGGTACAGCAGTTCGGGACACCAAAAGGCGGGAAGCTTCCTTACGGAGTGGGAGACCGTGTCAGACATATCAAATTCGGAGAAGGAACGGTAACTGCAATCATTGAAGGCGGACGTGATTATGAAGTAACAGTTCACTTCGACGACCCGGAACGAAGAAGATGTTTGCCACATTTGCAAGACTTCAGAAAGTATAATAATCCGGAATCTATCCGGGATACAGGAGAAAAATCTGAAAAATAAGTAGTCATACACTACGTAAAGTGTTATAATAAGTAAAGAATGATTTGCCGAAAGAGCAGAGGAAAGGACGTGGGAGCATGAGTAAAGTAGAAGATATTATTGCAGCATCCAAGCTTAGCGAACTGATGAATAAAAAAGAAGAGGACAAACACGGCAAGACCGTACTCTGGATTCTGGCAGTAGTCGGAGCTGTAGCTGCAGTTGCAGGAATCGCTTATGCAGTATATTGCTTCTTTACCCCGGATTACCTGGAAGACTTCGAGGATGATTTTGATGACGATGATTTCGACGATGACTTTTTCGATGATGACGATCAGGTATAAGAACCGGGCGGATGAATAAGTGAAGAAAGAGGCAGGTTAGAAACCGATCTGGTAAAAGAAAGGCGACTGGCCTGCTTTTCTTTTGCAATCTCAAATGCGTCCGCATGGAAAATTCAGTAATATTTATAGAAAGAAGAGAGAGAAGGTATGCAGGAACAGTGTTATGCACTACTGATTGATGCAGATAATGTATCAGCAAAATACATCAAGCCGATCCTGACAGAATTGTCAAAATATGGGATCATTACATATAAAAGAATATACGGAGACTGGACGAGCACGCAGCATTCAAGCTGGAAAGATGAACTTCTGACAAACTCGATCACGCCGATCCAGCAGTTTAGTTATACACAAGGAAAGAATTCTACCGATTCAGCTATGATCATTGATGCGATGGATATCCTGTATACGAATGATGTGGATGGATTTTGCATTGTATCCAGTGACAGCGACTTTACAAGACTCGTCAGCCGTCTTAGAGAGAGCGGAAAGATGGTTATTGGCATGGGAGAAAATAAGACTCCGGAGCCATTCAGGAAAGCGTGTGATAAGTTTACGATTCTGGAAAATCTGATGAGCGAGCAGAATCCGGGAACATCGAAGAGCGAGACAACACATGACAGACGAAGTAAAGAGAAGATTGAAGATGCGATCATTAAGATGATCATTGAGAATCAGGATATCAATAAGCCAACCGGACTCGGTGAAGTAGGAAGCCGTCTGGTCGAGTCTTTACCCGGACTTTGATGTGCGGAGCTACGGGTATAATATGCTGTCCAAGTTTCTGGAGGAATTCACAAGAATCCAGATGGTAAAACATGGAAATATTGTGTCGGTTACTTTAAGAGAGGATCAGGATCTGAAGGAAAATATCGACAGCTACGTCGTACAGATTGTGAAAAAGTCGGGAAGATCCGGAGTAGAACTCAGTACACTGGGAAATAAAATGTATGAAAAATACAAAGACTTTAAGATCCGCGATTATGGATATTCCCAGTTCAATCAGTATGTGAAAAGTCTGAAACATGTGAAAGTGGAACAGGAAGGGACAATCCTGAAAGCAGTATATAAAGGATAGAAAAGCGGAACAAGAGACAGAAACCAGAAATAGTAAAGATAATGAAAATAAATTGCAATAGACAAAAGCTATGACAGAAAGGATAGATATGAAAAAAGGACAGGTATACGAAGGAATTATAGAATCCGTAGAATTTCCAAATAAAGGGCGCATTTATCTGCCGGAAGAAGACAGATGGGTAGTCGTAAAGAATGGCGTGCCGGGACAGAAGGTAAGGTTTTCTGTCAATAAGATCAGAAAAGGAAAGGCAGAAGGGCGTCTTCTGGAAGTACTGGAACCGTCAGCCAGCGAGATTCCGTCAGCCTGTCCACATTTCGGACAGTGCGGAGGCTGTACTTATCAGAATCTTCCGTATGAAGAGCAGCTTGCCATGAAGAATGAGCAGGTGAAAAAATGATGGATGAAGCGGTAGACGGGGAGTATATCTGGGAAGGCATCAAACCAAGTCCTGTCAGAACCGAATACCGCAACAAGATGGAATTTTCATTCGGAGATGAATACAAAGACGGACCACTGGCACTTGGAATGCATAAACGCGGAAGTTTTCATGATATTGTAAATGTGACAGATTGTCAGATCGTAGATGAGGATTACAGAAAGATTCTGGCATGTACACTGGAATGTGCGGGAGAATCGGGACTTCCATATTATCACCGTATGCGCCATGTTGGATATTTCCGCCACCTGCTGGTAAGAAAAGCAGTAAAGACAGGAGAAATCCTGGTGGATCTGGTCACAGCATCCGATACGGCAGAACTCGGAGTTGACCCGGCAGAGGCAATGAAAAAATCCAGACATTCAAGGCTGCATGGTTAGCAAAGATGACAGCAATGAACTTTGATGGAACATTGGTCGGAATCCTGCATACAAAGAACGACAGCCTTGCAGATGTCGTAAAAGACGAAGGAACAGAAGTCCTGTTCGGACAGGACTATTTCTACGAGGAATTACTTGGATTAAAATTCAAGATCACACCATTCTCATTCTTCCAGACTAATTCGCTGGGAGCGGAAGTCTTGTATGAGACAGCCAGAGAATACATCGGAGATACGAATGAAAAAGTTGTCTTCGATCTGTACAGCGGAACAGGAACGATCGCACAGATCCTTGCGCCGGTTGCGAAGAAAGTGGTTGGTGTGGAGATTGTAGAAGAAGCGGTAGAAGCAGCAAAAGAAAATGCGAAGTTAAATAATCTGGACAATTGTACATTCTGGGCCGGGGATGTATTGAAAGTCATTGATGAACTGGGGGAAGTTCCGGATCTGATCATGCTCGATCCACCGAGAGACGGTGTGAATCCGAAGGCACTTATGAAGATCATGAATTTCGGAGTGGAACGTCTGGTATATATTGCATGTAAACCGACCAGTTTGGCACGGGATCTGGAGATGATACAGGGACGTGGATATAAAGTGGAGAAGATCAGCGGGGTGGATTTATTCCCGGGAACTTATCATGTCGAAGTCGTGTGTTGTCTACATCGGGTGAATTCGTAGAAGTCCTTAATTTCAGGCACTTTGCGAGGTATATGAGTTTCACACCAATAGGCAAACAGGGCAAGAAAAAGCAGATTATGAATGGCATCGAAGTGTCAGTAGTATTGCATCTGGTATGAGGAAACACATTCGGATAGAATTAACATTTTTTATTCAATAGCATAGAGAAAAACCGAAAGGACGCTTGTTTTCAGAACTTCTGGAAGATGAGTGTCCTTTTCTTTTATTCAAAGGCAAAGGAGAAAATAAAAAATGGCAAAGAAGAAAGAAATGTGTTCATCAGAGAATCACGAGCCGGGTGCAGATGCTTCGTAAGGCAAATCCCGATATGGAGGAAACAGCCATTCCGGTTGAACTTGTGACCTGTTCCGGCAGCGGACTTGATCAGCATATCTCCCCTGCGGCGGCTAAATATCAGGTAACAAGAATTGCAAAAGCAAATAATATGAGTGAAGAAAAAGTCGGAGCTATTATTGAAAAATGCACCGACAGTAGATTTTAGGTGTTTTTGGAGAGAAAACAGTAAATGTTCTGAAAGTCAATTTGATGTTGGACGGTATCCTGTAACTAGCACTCTCAAAAGATGAGCAAAAGATTTCAGACTTCTGCTCATCTTTATACAATCTTAATTTCAAAACAAACTTACTTACGCCCATTTAATACAAATAAAGATAGAATAAAGGAAATATAAAAAAGAAATTAAGATTATGGGGATATAGTTATGCAACAGACAAACAGATCAAGACATCGACATATAACATCATTTCAAGTGATTAGTTTAGGGTTTTTATCCGTGATTCTCTTAGGCAGTCTGCTTTTGATGCTGCCGATTGCTACAAAAAGCGGTCAGAGTACATCCTTTTCAGATGCTTTGTTTACCGCAACTTCTGCGGTTTGTGTGACGGGACTGGTTATTAAGGATACGGCAACCTACTGGTCTTTATTTGGTCAAGGAGTTATTTTATTGCTGATTCAAATCGGAGGTATGGGAATTATTACGATTGCTATTGCGATTGCTGTTGTTTCCGGACGCAAAATCGGGTTGATGCAGCGAAGTACCATGCAGGAGGCAATTTCGGCTCCAACGGTGGGTGGTATTGTGCGGAGAACACAATTTATTATTCGGACTACGATTCTTATCGAAATCATTGGTGCGGCTCTTTTAGCTCCTGTTTTTTGCAGGGACTTTGGGTTTTGGAAAGGAATATGGTATTCGTTGTTCCATTCCATTTCTGCTTTTTGCAATGCAGGATTTGATCTAATCGGTATAAGAACCCCTTTTTCCTCGTTGACCTCTTATTCTGTACAGCCGATTGTAAATCTTGTAATTATGATGCTGATTATTGCAGGAGGTATTGGATTCCTTACCTGGGAGGATATAAAGAATCATAAATGGCATTTAAAAAATACCGGATGCAAAGCAAGGTGATTTTTATGGTAACAGGAATATTGATATTCTTACCGGCTCTTTACTTTTTTTATTTTGAGTTTTCAAATGTGCCTCTTATAGAAAGAGTATGGGTTTCTTTGTTTCAATCCGTTACGCCGAGAACAGCAGGATTCAATACGGTAGATTTGACTTTACTCAGTGAAGTTGGGCAAATGCTTATCATTATGCTGATGCTCATCGGTGGCTCGCCCGGTTCCACTGCAGGTGGAATGAAAACGACAACTCTTGCAGTTCTAGTTTCATCGGCATTATCTGTATTTAGAAAAAAAGGAACACACCCATTTTTTCGGCAGACAAATTCCGGATGGCACTATCAGAAATGCAGCTACGATTTTTTTGATGTATATCGTTTTATTCCTTGTCGGAGGATGGTAATTTGCAGAACAGAAGATATTCCACTTATGACCGCTTTTGTTTGAGACGGCGTCGGCAATCGGGACGGTAGGGTTATCGTTGGGAATAACTCCTGATCTGGGGCTTGTTTCCCATATAATCTTGATTTGCCTGATGTTTTTTGGCAGAGTGGGAGGATTGACCTTGATTTTTGCTACCATTTCTGAAAAAAAGCCTAACGGTTCAAAATATCCTCAGGAAAAAATTACAGTAGGTTAAGGAGAATAAAAAATGAAATCAATATTACTTATCGGTCTGGGAAGATTCGGACGGCATATTGCTATAAAATTAGATGAATTGCATCATCAGGTGATGGCGGTAGATAAAGAAGATACTCGAGTTGATGCTGTACTTCCCTTTGTAACCAATGCTCAGATTGGGGATGCGACTAATGAGGATTTTTTAAGTTCGCTTGGTGTTGGGAACTTTGATGTTTGTATTGTGGCTATCGGAGATAACTTTCAGAATTCATTGGAAGTAACGTCCCTTTTGAAGGAACTGGGTGCAAGAATGGTGGTGTCTCGTGCCGCTCGTGATGTTCATGCAAAATTTCTTTTACGAAACGGTGCAGATGAAATTGTTTATCCCGAAAGGCAGCTTGCCGATTGGGTTGCGATCCGTTATAGTGCTGATCATATTTTCGATTACATAGAACTAGATGAAGAACATGCAATCTTTGAAATATCTATACCGGGAGAATGGATAGGAAAAACAATCGGTCAGTTGGATATACGAAAAAAATATAACATCAATATTATGGCGCTGAAAATAAATAATATTATGAATTTGAAAATAAGTTCCGATACGCAGTTGTTAAAGGACAGTACCATGCTTGTTCTTGGGGAGACGAAACATATTCAAAAATGTTTTCATATTTAATTTTTGAAAGAAGTTGGTGATATGAAAGACTTTGTTTTACTTATAGTGGTATTGGCAGCATTTATTTATGGTTATTTTCTTATGGAAAAGCTGGATAAATTTCTCAAGGAAAATCAATCCCAAAAACTTATTTCAGATTCTAAGCTCAGGATTGGATTTGAAACACCTGCAATCATAGATTCTATTGCAGATCTATTAGAACAATTTTCAAGCGAATACCCAAACTATGAGCTGAACCTGTTCTACGGTTCTGTAAATGAAATAATAAATGGGCTGGGAAATAATAAACTTGATTTGGGCTTTATCATAGAAAATTCCAACGATATTTTGAAAGATGAGTATTGTTCCTTATCCCTTCAAATAAAGCAAAGTGTCATTACTCCAGGCTCTATAGACATTGCGGTACCTCCCATCAACACGATTGAGAAACCAGTGAGAGTGATATGGCAAAATGACATTAATTGTATGAAGGGTCTATTTGTCGAAAAATTGCGTGATTTTTCGGAGCGTTTTCTGCTTTCGGCTACACGCCCGAATGGAAAAAAAGAAGAAAAGGTGGTATAATCTTTATGCGATTTTAATGTCAGTGCTAAAATGCTTTTCTGAAATTTACGTATTATTCTATATAATGGTTTTGTACAAGGAGATGACCGTATGAGTGAAAGCAGACACAATCCGGATCAGTTATTAAAGGAAATCCAAGCTGATGAAGAAAACCGTAATAAAGGACATTTGAAAATCTTTTTCGGATATGCAGCTGGTGTGGGTAAAACCTACGCCATGTTAGAAGCAGCTCATATGGAAAAACAGCAGGGAATTGATGTGGTAGCCGGTTATGTAGAACCACACGCACGTCCCAAAACAGCAGCTCTTTTAAATGGCTTAGAAGTTCTTCCTACAAGAGAAGTTTTTTATAATGGTATGATACTGGACGAATTCGACATTGGCATGGCGTTGAAAAGAAAACCACAGCTTATCCTTGTAGATGAACTTGCGCATACGAATGCCGAAGGATGCCGTCATGCAAAACGGTATCAGGACATTAAGGAACTTTTGAATGCAGGGATTGATGTCTATACGACTGTCAATGTTCAGCATATTGAAAGCCTTTGTGATACAGTTGCATCCATTACGGAAATTGTTGTACGGGAACGCATCCCGGATTCTATTTTTGATAATGCAGATCAGGTTGAATTAATAGATATTGAACCACAGGATTTGATCAACCGTTTGAATACAGGAAATGTATACAGACAGACACAGGCAAAACAGGCAGTAGAAAATCTTTTTTACAATAGAAAATTTGACAGCTCTCCGGGAGATTTCACTGCGGCGATGTGCGGACCGGGTGAATATCCTCACAGAAAATACCCGCATAAAAATCATGGAGATTATCACACAGGCGAACATATTCTTGTATGTCTATCTTCTTCTCCATCCAATGCGAAAATTATCCGTACCGCCGCAAAAATGGCTTCTGCTTTTAAAGGGGAGTTTACGGCTCTGTTTGTAGAAACCCCAGATTTTTCGGTGATGAGCGAGGAAAATGTAAAACGCCTGCGTTCAAATATTCGTCTTGCTGAGCAGCTTGGGGCAAAAATAGAAACAGTTTACGGGGAAGATGTTCCGTTTCAGATTGCGGAATTTACTCGTTTGTCCGGTGTGTCAAAGATTGTGATCGGACGTAGTTCTGCTACAAAACGGCATTTGTTCAGCAAACCGACCCTGACAGAAAAATTGATTGATTATGCCCCTAACCTGGATGTGCATATTATTCCGGATACGGTTTCTAATGCGGCAGTGTATCAGTTAAGAGGGGGCAGGGAAAAGAACCATATCGTATTCTCTGTCACTGATACATTAAAATCTACTGCGATTCTGATTTTATCCAGTTTAGTCGGAATGATTTTCCAGAAATTTGGATTTGACGAAGCAAATATCATTACTGTTTTTGTTTTAGGTGTTCTTGTCACCGCTGTCATCACGAAACATCAGATATACAGCCTAATTTTCTCGATTGTAAGTGTTTTGGTCTTTAATTTCCTGTTTACGGAACCTCAATTTACCTTGCAGGCGTATGATCAAGGTTATCCTGTTACCTTTATTATCATGTTTTTGGCGGCATTTTTAACCGGTTCTCTTGCCATACGGATTAAAAAACAAGCAAAACAGGCGGCACAATCTGCCTACCGTACCAAAGTGTTATTTGATACAAACAGCTATTGCAGCAGGCAAAAGATAAAAATGAAATTGTATCTGCAAACTTCAAATCAGCTCATTAAACTCTTGGGAAAAGATATCGTTTTTTATTTAGCTGATGGAGAAGTGTTGGATACGCCGCATATTTTTCTGTAACTGAAGAAAATTTGGAATCGTGTATTTCCGAAAATGAAAAGGCCGTTGCCGGCTGGGTATTGAAAAAAACAATAAACGTGCCGGAGCTACAACAGGAACGCTTTCCAATGCAAAATGCCTGTACCTTGCTGTTCGCAGCAGCAGTATGGTATATGGAGTTATTGGAATCGTGATGGGGGAAATACCTCTTGATCCATTTGAAAACAGTATTCTACTATCCATTCTCGGAGAATGTGCCCTGGCTTTGGAAAATGAGAAAAATGCCCGTGAGAAACAGGAGGCGGACATTCTTGCAAAAAATGAACAGTTGCGAGCGAACCTGCTGCGTGCTATTTCACATGATTTGAGGACACCGCTGACATCCATTTCCGGTAATGCCAGCAATCTTTTATCCAACGGCGATTCCTTTGATAATGATACAAAAAGCAGCTGTACATGGATATTTATGATGATTCCATGTGGCTGATTAACCTTGTTGAAAACTTGCTGGCTGTAACCCGGATTGAAGAAGAACGGTTGAATCTCCGTATAACGGAAGATTTGATGGATGACGTGATCACAGAAGCATTACATCATATTAACCGAAAGAGTGAAGAACATCATATTCCGTTGAAAGCAAAGAAGAATTTCTTCTTGCAAAAATGGATGCAAAGCTTATTGTTCAGGTAATCATCAATATTGTTGATAATGCTATCAAATATACACCTAAAAACTCTCATATTGTTATTCGGACAGAAAAGCAGGGAAAACAAGCAATCGTATCTATATCGGATGACGGAAACGGAATTGCTGACGAAATAAAGCCACGGATATTCGACATGTTCTATAGCGGTGCAAATCAAATTGCAGACAGCCGCCGAAGTTTAGGACTCGGATTATCTTTGTGCAAGTCCATTATTAAACGCCCACGGCGGAGAACTTACTGTTTCAGATAATCTGCCGCACGGAACAGTATTTACATTTACATTACCGGCAGGGGAGGTCAAAGTATATGAATAAGTCACTAATATTAGTTGTAGAAGATGACAGATCTGTCAGAAATTTAATTACAACAACCTTAAAAGCGCACGAATACCGATATCTGACGGCACCCGATGGTCAATCGGCAATTTTAGAAACATCTTCACACAATCCTGACATTGTTTTACTTGATTTAGGACTTCCTGATATAGACGGTGTTGAGATTATTAAAAAAATCCGTACTTGGTCAAATATGCCAATTATCGTAATCAGTGCTCGCAGTGAAGATACCGATAAAATTGATGCGTTGGATGCTGGAGCAGATGATTATTTAACAAAGCCATTTTCTGTTGAGGAACTGCTTGCCAGACTACGAGTCACGCAAAGAAGGTTATCGATGATGCAAAAAGTATCCCCTGCCGAAGCGGTTGTTTTTGTAAACGGAAAACTTCGTGTAGATTATGTTGCAGGTTGTGCTTATTTGAATGAAGAAGAGTTGCATTTAACACCTATTGAATATAAGTTGCTTTGCCTGTTGACAAGAAATATAGGAAAAGTTCTGACCCATACTTTCCTTACGCAAAGCATTTGGGGAAGTAGTTGGGATAATGATATTGCTTCCCTTCGTGTGTTTATGGCAACACTTCGTAAAAAAATCGAGAAAGAACCGAACTCTCCACAATATATCCAAACACACATTGGCGTGGGGTATCGGATGCTGAAAGTTGATTGAACTTCGCAACACCATAGTTAAAGTTGGAATATAAGCTGTAGATCTGTATAAGAGACCCGTACGCACGGTTCAATGGGAGGGATGAGAAAATATATTCTTCCTCTTCCTGTTAAATAACTAGACACATTTAATAGAATAACACGTAAAAAGCACTGAAATCGTTTGCTGATCACGATTTATAGTGCTTTTTCTTTGACTACAAAGGAAAATACAACGAATTTAAGTTTCGCGCAGTTTTACATTTGCAGATCGCCATTTCCTTTAGGTTCATGTTTTCCACAATCGTCGCAGGTCTGTGGCCAGTTATCAGAATCATGGTAACGGACAGCGGTATCCTCGTTTGAATTACATTTCTCTCCTGGATAGGTTTCTAACTGAAAGAGGTTGATCGCTGTCGGGTTAAATTCATCAATCCAGAACAGGATCTCCATAAGTTCAGAAGCATCCATAGTAGTCGGCTCATGCAGTGTCAGAGGATTTACATTCAGAATCTTAGCCATTTCAGTTACCAAATCTTTACGGGGAACCCGGTAGTTGGTTTCGTACTGGGCAAAAGTAACAGCTAACAAAGAACTACCAAAAGAACAGAAAGTGTTAACCCACTGTAAGGAGGTGGTGCTGAAGATCTAAAAGAAAGGGGGAAGTGTATCATGAGAAAAGAACTGGAATATGCGAAGAAAATGACGTTGATTGCAAAGCTGTACCGTATGAATCTGCTGTTTGAAAAAAGAATTTGAAAAAATCAGACGTAAGCTGATGGACAGTTATCTGGTAGCCGGTGAGCGAAGTGACGATCCGGTGAAAGCAATCGCTTGATTATGATATAGAAAGACGAGGTAAAAAATAATGGAAGATAAAGTAATTCAACAGTCGTTCACATTTAAAAATTCAGATAGAATGACAGCACAGGCAAAGAAAACAGCCACAAATATTCAGAAAAGAAAGTGGCAGGTAAAAGAAATGAAGGAAGATTATGAGCATGAGAGAAGTACAGGTCTTACAGGCAACAAAAACGGCACTAAACAGCCGTGGAAGAAATAATAATTATGCAGTCCAGATTGACCGCATAAGGGTGGCTGCTTATTGCAGGGTATCTACCGATGGGGATGAGCAGTTAGGAAGTTTTGAATCCCAGAAACTTTATTATGAAGAAAAAATCCGGAAGAATAAAGAATGGGCGATGGCAGGAATATTTGCAGATGAAGCAATTACCGGAACCAAGATAGACAAGCGTGAAGGATTTCAGGAAATGATCCGGAAGTGTCTGAACGGCGAGATTGATATGATCCTTACCAAATCAATTTCTAGATTTTCCAGAAATACACCGGATACTATCAAATATGTGCGTATGTTTCGGGATAAGAATATTGCTATTATGTTTGAAAAAGAAAATATCAATACGCTGGATATGAATGGAGAAATGCTTCTGACAATTTTAAGTTCACTGGCACAGGAAGAAGTGGAATCCCTTTCCAGAAATGTGAAAATGGGATTACAGATGAAAATGAAACGGGGAGAACTGGTTGGATTTAACGGATGTTTTGGTTATGATTATCATCAGGACACAAAGACAATCACTGTAAATGAAACAGAAGCAGAAACAGTCAGACTCATATATGATATGTATTTGCAAGGAAATGGCAGTGGAGTGGCATGACCATGGAGTTATGGGAATGATTAAAAATGAGAAGTATAAGGGTGACGTGCTTCTTGGAAAGACTTTTACAGTTGACCCGATTTCAAAGGGAAGACTTGCCAATATGGGAGAAGAAAATCAATATTATATCCGGGATCACCATGAAGCAATCGTATCAAGAGAAATCTGGGATAAAGCAGAAGAGATTCGATTGAAGCGTGCCAAACCCAAGTTGATGCAGACAACCGGAAACAGAGAACGTTATACAAGACAGTTTTTGGCTGATAGTTTTGACGATGTTCTTCAATCGGTGCTGAATACGTTTGAAGATATTCTGAAGGCTGATACCGAATTGAAAAGAGTAAAACAGTTGGAGAAAGACATTTCCACTATTGAATCAAAAAAGCAGGTTAACAGATCTGCTGATTGATGGTAAAATAGAACAGAAAGATTATGATGAAAAGAAACTGAGTTTTCAGCGGAAACTTCATCAGATTACGGAAGAAAAGGCTTATCTGGAAGAGAATATCGGACAGCAGAAGAATATAAGCAAGAGCATGTCACAACTTCGGCAGACACTGGAAAATGAAAATGCCCTGGATGAATTGTACTTAAATGCAATCAGACATTAAAGGTAGAGAATGCAAAAGCAGACTACAGAGCAAATCAGAAAGGAAAAAAGGTGTCATAAATGGAGCAGAATAAGGCAAAGCAATTGAATGAAAATGCAACTGAAAAAATGTGTTCATCAGACGGTAACATGGTTGGGGAAATGTGTTCCCCAGCCGATACCGATACATGTGGAGACGGTAGTTCTTTTGTCCCAACAAAAACCGGATGACACGATAGAGATCGACTTAGACTTAGATGAGCTGGGTGCAACTAGTGCAGAGACGAAAGCGACCTATCAGGAAATCAAGGATTATGTGCTGAAAGAATTTGGCTTGAAGGTTTCAAATTTATATATTTCTCAGGTAAAACGCAAATGTGGAATTGAAGTGGGAGAAAACTATAATCTTCCAAAATCAGAAAATGCAAGAGTTCCGCAATGCCCGAAAGAGAAAGAAGATGCTATCAAGGCTGCCCTGAAATATTTTGCGATGATCTAAGGACATCGCTGATTTCAAGGAGGAATAACACATGAAAAGCACATTTGAAAAAATGGGTGGAACCTACACACTTGGCGCAGACGGAATTTACTATCCGAATCTTGTCAGTACAGATGAAGAACCGCATTATGGGAAATATGGAATGATGCGGAAAACATATCTGAAAGAGTATCGTCCGGCAATGTATTCACTGTATATGTTGGAAGACAGACTGGTGGAACATCTGAATCTTGTGGACGATGAAGCACAGGAGAGAATGGTTATTCTGGTACGTCAGATGATGGAGAGACAGGGCATTGCGGAAGAATTGAAAGCTCGTGACCAGATGGCATGGGTCAGAGCAGTAAATGGTATTCGTAATATGGCAGAAGAGATTGTGTTAAATGAATTGATTTACAGGTAAACAAAGAGCTGAACAGGTAGGAAGAAAAATCCTATTTGTTCAGCTTCTGCATTTGTAAGGGTTCAAAGAAGAATCAAATTACAATTCCATATCAGGTAACCTTTTCTAAGTTCCGGAAGGTTGTTTTTTTCTGCCATGGTTATAAGTTACACAGATTTAATTATTCCACAGTATGGCTTAAAAAATATCCGAATATAACTTCACAGAAATAATTATAATGGGGAGATTATTTGATATATTTGTGCTAATATTCTGCAATTCTACTACTAGTCGATTGATTTATGCGTACTCCCATTATAATATGTGTGCAGGAGGTGGATGTATGTATCAAATTAGTAATGAAAAATTCGGTTTATTTGTAACCGAATTAAGAAAGAAAAAGAATTTAACTCAAAAGGATTTGGCTGAAAAATTATATGTATCAGATAAAACGGTCAGCAAATGGGAACGTGGTCTTAGTATGCCTAATGTCGTATTACTCATACCAATAGCTGATATATTAGATGTTACCGTTACAGAATTGTTACGTGGAGAAAAATAGATACACAGAAAAATATTGATACAAAAGAAGTCGAGGAATTGGTAGTAGGCTCTCTCGATATGGCTGTTAGGAATTCTATTCATCAGCATAGAAAAAACTGGATATTAGCATATTTGTTATGTTTTTTTATATCTATTACAGAAATTATTATGTTAGTTGTATCTGGAAGTTCATTAGCTGAGATGAAAGGGGATATATTGCTGGTTACCGTGGGAATGCTTTTATTTGGTGCATGGTTTTGTTTCTTTGCAAAAGACATATTACCAACATATTATGATGCCAACAAGATAAATTATGTTTCGCAAGGAATTTTTAGAATACATCTAGTTGGTTTATCTTTTAACAATGGAAATTGGATATACATCTGCACAACTTTAAAAATATGGACACTTGCAACGGTTGTTCTATATCCTCTTGCATGTATTATAATAATCAATTGTCTCAATATAGCTTTATGGGATATTTTAAATAAAATTTTCTTAATTATGATATTAGGTGGTATGGTAGTTTCGATTTACATTATCGGGAAAAAATACGAATAATTAAATTACCTGCTATCGTTGTGGATATTACTAATTTACAACATTCTTCATGGGAAATAAGGAATGATGCAGAAGAGATTGTGTTAAGCGAATTAGCGTACATTTAAAACGTGGAAAGCTCCTTCGGGAGCTTTTTGCTGGTTATCAAGAAAGTATATAGAAAATGCATTAATCATATGGTATGATTTGAACAGAAGATAGAATCTTATGAAGTAAGAAGAATATTTTGGAGGAACGTAACTTAGAAGTTACAGAATTAAGTTAATCGTGCCATATGGCTTGATTATAAACGCAAAGATAAAAACGCAACGTACATCTTTGATGTGCCAGAGCCGGTAGGTAGCCCGGCCGTCCTATATAAATAGGGTAAGTAACCTGCCCCTCCGGGTTGTCCATTCTTTGTTCAATCATTTTTTAGGAGGGATTCTTATGGACAAAGTAAATGGAAAGCTGACAGTATTTTTTGAAGAGCCGTTTTGGGTGGGAATCTTTGAACGCATCGAAGATGGTAAATTATCTGTGGCAAAGGTAACATTTGGTGCAGAGCCAAAAGATTATGAAGTACAGGAATATATTCAAAAGTGCTATTTCAGTTTGAAATTCAGTCCGGTTGTTGAAACTGTTGTAAAGGATATCAAAAGAAATCCGAAACGGATGCAGCGGGAAGCAAAGAAACAGATGCTGGAAATAGGCATTGGTACAAAATCGCAACAGGCGTTGAAATTACAGCAGGAACAGAACAAGCAGGAACGCAAAGAGAAAAGACGCAAGAAAAAAGAGGCAGAAGAGCAGCGAATGTTTGAACTGAAACAGCGAAAGAAAAGAGAAAAGCGTAAGGGACATTAAAGTCCCTTGGGCTTTTACTCAAATCGAAAAGTGTTGAATAAAGCTTTCGGGAGGTGTTTCTATGAAGAAAAAAGTACTTGCAATTATGTTAGTTGCCATGTCAATAATGTTGATTTCGGCGTGTGGAAAAAAAGAAAAACTGTACGAAATTCCTGATCTATCGCAGTATAAGACAGATTATGTAGGAGATTCTTCGAATGTTATAAATATTGTAAGCGGTCAAGAGTATCCGGAGGGATACTCATATGATAGTATAGAGATACAGTCTGAAACAGAGCCTTATGGATTAACAGTTTTTCTAAAAGATGAGCCGTCTGCAGTCAAGCTTGAAGATGAATTGCAGGTTAATGCAGATATGACATTTGATTTGATTGGTAATTTGGGAACAATTGATTATAAAACAGCAGATAGTAAAGAAATTATTGTATCATATGAACGGTGATATATTTTTAGTCAACTTTTAGACAAGTTGAAGAGCGGAATATAAAAAGGCGTATGGAAGTTTTGATTTCCATACGCCTTTTTGAAAGGAGTTTATTTTTGAACAAGAGATTTGTAAGAGCATGTTATCTACTCGAAGATGATTACAATTCCATATCATAGGACTTTTTCTTAGCTCTTGCAGGCTGATTTCGCCGCATTTCCTGTTCTCGCTGATATTTAAGTTCCCATGCACGATGGGAGAAGACATCCGAATCTTCCACATTGAGATAATCCACCTCATTGGCGGCAATATCACGGCGGTGATAGTCATAATACTTACCAAAAGTACCTTTGAGCTGCTCGATTAGTTTATCCCGGAAATCAGGACGTATCTGGATTCTGGTGTCCAGCAATTCTGTATACTGTTCAGGTTCAGGACGAAATTTTTCTTCCCGGAAAGCGGCGGCATCTTTTTCAAGCTGTTTTTTGAGCGAGATGTCCTGAGAATCTAGGATATCAAGATTGTTATTCATCTGGTCGTATTTCTTGGATAGATTCGTCATATCTTTATCGGTAGAGCATTGTGCCTGGAAGATTAGCTGCTCTTTCCTTGATTTCAGTTCTTCAATTTCTTCGGTAACAGTGGTAAGCTGCTGATTCAATTTTATATGCTGGATGGGATTCAAAATACTGGTTTTCTTTATGTTGGAACGACTGTCGCTAAAATAATGAAAGAAGAAAATTTATGTTTGGAAGAATATTTAGAAAAATATAAATAAAACACAAGAAAATCCTAATCTTTTTTATAGTAGGATTGTTATGTTATTAGAAAACAGAGGGAGGCAAATTGCGAATGGAATACAAAACTGATTCTTTGTTAGTACATCTAGCAAGAGCAGGAGATGAAGATGCGTGTGAAAAACTGGTCAAAAAATATTACTCAAGTATATATCAATATTGTTTGCTACATATCAATGATCCATATGAGGCAGAGGATTTGACACAAGAAGTGTTTACACGTTTCTTTTCCAATTTATATAGATATAAAGAATATGGAAAAGTTAAGAATTATCTTTATACAATTGCCGGAAATACCGTTAAAAATTATTACAAAAAGAAAAAGGATATTCCATCAGAGGAACTGCTAAAATCAGAGGAATGTAGTAAAAATCATGTAGAAGAGCTAGGAGTCCGATTAACTATTGAACAGGCAGTGAGAAAGTTACCGGAAGAAATTAGAGAAACGGCAGTTTATATTTTTTCAAGAATTGAACAAAGAGAAATTGCAGAATTACTTCACATAAAACTTTCGCTTGTAAAATATCGAATTGGAAGAGCAAAAGAACTTTTGATGAAAGAGTTGGAGGTGAAAAACTATGATGAAATATAAGCAACAAATAAAGGAATATAAAGAGGAGATTGAAAAAAATATGTAAGGATTGAAGCAGAAAACAGAACAGTAAAAGCATGTCAGAATATTTTGTCAGAGTCAATTTTATCGAAACAATCGCATAGAACATCTTATTTTGAATTTTTGTATGAGCAGACAAAATTCATAAAAAAAGATGGTGGATTTACAAGGTTGTATTCTTATGTGTCTATGGATATGGTTGAGTAATTATACGTCAGACATAAAAGATATGATGAGGATTATGGGAATATCTGCCACAATATTTGTGGTTCTGATTGTCCCGGAAATTTGGAAAAACAGAAGAAATGGTGCGATTGAGATTGAGCAGGCGTCTTATTACACACTGCGTCAGATTTGTACAGCAAGAATGTTAATGTTTGGAGTAGTGGATCTGGTGATCGTTATGGTGTTTTTGGCAATTACATATCAAACAACAATACTCTCGTTAAGTGATTTGGTGGTTAATTTTTTGCTTCCAGTAAATGTTTCATGTTGTATATGTTTTCGTGTATTGTACAGCAGATGGGAAAAATCAGAATATATAGCAGTGCTTTCCTGTCTGGTATGGGTTGGTTTATGGATGATGATTGTTGCAAATGATGTTATTTTATCAGAAAATTGTAACTCCGGTATGGGTGGCTATGCTGATATTGACTTTGTATATTTGTTTTTGTGTTCAGAAGTCATTAGTATTGATGAAAAATTTGGAGGATTACACGTATGAATTAGAATTAAAAATGTAACAAAACAATACGGAGAAGTAAATGCTGTTAATAAAGTGAATTGTGTTATGGAAAAAGGAATTTATGGACTGCTTGGAGTAAATGGAGCAGGAAAG